>ERZ1673752.60-NODE-60-length-192208-cov-10.639064_pt1 | contig 192208 bp, 190 predicted proteins | sample MGYA00580195_ERZ1673752 | MGnify/ENA primary metagenome ERZ1673752 (study PRJEB41218, sample SAMN15661744) | gut metagenome | host: Homo sapiens | place: Canada: London | collected 2015-08-20/2019-03-30 | study: EMG produced TPA metagenomics assembly of...
ACACCTCCGGTCAGTGGCACAAGATCACGCCGTCGCAGGAGCTGAGTGACCTGCTACTTGAGGAAATGAAGCATGAATGAATATGTTTGTAAGCTCGGAGAATTCAGCGGTAGCGATTACCTTGAATTCAGAAAAGGAAACTCTGGTGCCGGTAGGAAGTTTCTTCGACAAGATTCACTGTATGTGCTGGACAGCGCATTTTTCTTCTTTCTGGAAAGAATATTCCGAGAAATCATTACATCCTTTGATATGTTTGAAGATACTTGTGTTACAAGAAGAGAGTGGCAGGAAATTATGCATCTGAACATTCCTGAGATTGTACCCTCTGAATTTGTAAACGAAGCTATGGAAACTCTGTCTGCTATAGACCGTTGGGTTACAGAAGAAATCGGAGAGAACGAAGAATTCATTGTAATTGGCGTATAAAAAAGAGCTATCTGACTTCATTTGAAATCAGATAGCTCTTTTCTTGTGAATAATGAAATTCTGTTGCCAAATCGCTGCCACGAGGGGCATCAAGACTCAAAAAGTCCAGTGTTTACGGGCTTTTTTGAACCTATGCAATTATTCCCACTCGATCGTCGCGGGGGGTTTGCTGGTGATATCGTAGCAGATGCGGTTGATGCCGCGGACTTCGTTGACGATGCGGACGGAGATGCGGTCGAGAACGTCGTAGGGGATACGGGACCAGTCGGCGGTCATGAAGTCGCTGGTGTTGACGGCGCGCAGCGCCAGCGTGTAGTCGTAGGTCCGGCCGTCACCCATGACGCCGACGGAGCGCATGGAGGTCAGGACCGCAAAATACTGGCTCAGGCTGCGGTCAAGACCGGCTTTTGCGATCTCGTCGCGGAAGATGAAGTCTGCGTCGCGCAGGATATCGAGCTTTTCCTTGGTGATATCGCCGATGACGCGGATGGCGAGACCGGGGCCGGGGAAGGGCTGACGCATGACCAGATATTCCGGCAATTCAAGCTCACGGCCGAGCTGACGCACTTCATCCTTGAACAGCATGCGCAGCGGCTCGATGATCTCCTTGAAGTCGACATAATCCGGAAGGCCGCCGACATTGTGGTGGCTCTTGATGACCGCGGACTTGCCGAGGCCGGACTCGATGACGTCCGGATAGATCGTGCCCTGCACCAGATAATCGACGGCGCCGATCTTCTTGGCTTCCGCTTCAAAGACACGGATGAACTCTTCGCCGATGATCTTGCGCTTGGTCTCCGGATCGGAGACACCGGCGAGCTTGGACAGGAACCGATCCTCCGCATTTACGCGGATAAAATTGATATCCCACTTGCCGAAGGCCGCTTCTACCTCGTCGCCCTCATTTTTGCGCATGAGGCCGTGGTCGACAAAGACACAGGTCAGCTGATTGCCGATCGCTTCTGCCATCAGGGCTGCCGCAACGGACGAATCGACGCCGCCGGACAGCGCCAGCAATGCGCGGCCGGAGCCGACCTTTTCGCGGATCGAGCGGATCGCCGTTTGACGGTAGTCCGCCATGGTCCAGTCGCCGGAGGCACCGCAGACGGAATAGAGGAAGCGATGCAGGATCTCGCTGCCCTGAACGGTGTGCTGGACTTCCGGATGGAACTGCACGCCGTAGAGCTTCTTTTCCGGGCAGGCCATGGCCGCCGTCGGGCAGACCGCGGTCTTCGCCGTGACGGTGAAGCCGGCCGGAACCTCGGAAATATAGTCACCATGGCTCATCCACGTCACAGAGGTGAACGGGAGGCCCTGGAAGATCGCACAGTCCGAGTCAAACTCGGTTTGCGTCTTGCCATATTCGCGGGCGGTCGCTTCCGTCGCTGCTGCAACAGTGCCACCCAGCGAATATGCCATGAGCTGACATCCATAGCAGATGCCAAGAACGGGGATCCCCATCGCAAAAAGCGCGGGGTCCACGCGCAGGGAAACAGATTCATAGACGCTCTGCGGGCCGCCGGACAGAATGATGCCGATCGGGGCGATCTTCCGGATCTCGGCAGGGGAGATGGAGTAGGGCTTGACCTCGCAGTAGACGTTCTGCTCACGCACGCGGCGTGCAATGAGCTGGCTGTACTGGGCGCCAAAATCAAGGATCAGTACGGTTTCCATTACATATCCTCCCGGAAAACGATGTTGCCCGGCTCCGCGCTTTCGATGATCGCGAGCGAATGCAGGTTGACGCCCGCGGCGCGCAGCTTGTCGCCGCCGCCCTGGAATCCCTTTTCAACGGCGCAGCCGATGCCGACAAGCTCTGCGCCTGCCGCCTGGACGATCTCACACAGACCGCGCAGCGCTTCGCCGCGGGCAAGGAAATCGTCGATGACCAGAACACGGTCGCCGGGATGGATCCACTCTTTTGAAACGAGCAGCGTGACCTTCTTTTTATAGGTATAAGAAAAGATCTCACTCTGATACAGGCCGCCTTCGATGTTGTCGCTCTTGGCCTTTTTCGCATAGACCATGGGCTTGCCGTACCGATACGCGCAAATTGCGGAAAGGGCAATGCCGCTGGCTTCTGCTGTCAGAATGAGATCTACGTTATCGAGATCAAAATACTTCTTAAATTCGTCTGCGATGCGTCCCATAAACGCACAGTCGACGCGGTGATTGAGAAACCCGTCGACCTTTACAATGTTTCCGGGCAGAATCTTGCCCTCCTTGACAATACGATCCTTCAGCTCCTGCATAGCTTCCTCCAAAAACACAATAAAAATAAAAAAAGAACAGCGGAATCCCTCCTGCTGCCAATGATAAAAAGCCGCGCGCAGCAAGCGTGTCACTGCGTGTACGGACTTCCAATAGTCGCAGCTGTGGCGCTGCGGTAGAAACATCCGGGCCATGTATCCGGAACTATATTGGCAACGGTATGAACTTGTGCTGGACTTTTTCGACTGATGCCATTATAATCGGTGTGGAGCAATAAGTAAAATAGATGTTTTTAATCATTATGATTAATACCATTAATATTAGTAATAATGGGAGGCAAATATGGCTGTAAAACTGGAGCTTTACCGTGTCTTTCAGGAGGTTGCACGGATGGGGAACATTTCTGCCGCGGCGCAGAATTTATATATTTCCCAGTCCGCGGTCAGCCAGTCGATCAAGCAGCTGGAGGAGCAGCTGCAGGTACGCCTGTTTTCCAGAAGCACACGCGGCGTCGTTCTGACCAGCGAGGGCAAGATGCTGCTCGACTATGTTTCGCACGGACTTGGCCTTATCCAGTGCGGGGAAGAGAAGCTGGCGCAGTCGCGGCAGCTTCTGACCGGCGAGCTGATCATCGGTGCAAGCGATACGGTGACAAAGACGTATCTCGTCTCCCGGCTGGAGGCCTTCCACCAGCAGTATCCTGCCATTCAGATCCGCATCCTGAACGGCACCAGCCAGATGGTGCTGGATTATCTGCACGCGGGGCAGGTCGATATTGCCTTTGCCAGTGAGCCGCGGGACAAGGATGCGTATTCCGTCCGGCACTGCTTTGATACCCATCAGATCTTCGTGGCCGCGCCGAATTACGACTGCGATTTTGACCACTCGCATTCCATCGAAGAGATCGCGGCCTTCCCGCTGATCCTTCTGGAGCGGAAGGCGAGCTCCCGCGTCTATGTGGAGCAGTTCTTCCAGCAGCACGGCGTCAACATCAAGCCGGAGATCGAGCTTGGCTCCCACAATCTTCTCATCGCGCTGGCGCGGATCGGCCTTGGCGTCGCCTGCGTCACGGAGGAGTTTTCCCAGTCCGGCCTCGGCCGCGGCGTCATTCTTCCGCTTAAAACGGACTTTGAGATCCCGCCGCGCTCCGTCTGCATGTGCACGCTGCGCGACGTCGCGCCGACGTCGGCGGCGAACCGGTTTATGGATTTCATCTCCGAAAGCGATCGGATGACCTACGATCTTGGACATTCGTATCACTTCACAAATGTGTAATCAAATCCCCCAGCGGTGCGCCGCTGGGGGGATATTTGTCGAACTGCACAAGAATATGCGTTTTGTTATAGCAATATTGGATATTTATTGCGGCTTGACTTCGCGTATTTAACGCAGTATAGTGTGAAATATCAAAAGCAAGTGATCAGCCGGCAAGCGGCGGAAAGGAGCCTGACATGGAACATATCGCAATGGATCTGTGCACCCTGAACGGCTTCTACTTTACCAAGGCTCGCAAGTATTATTTTGCGGGCCTGTATTTCCGTACTCAAAAAAAGAAGCTGTCCGATTGCTGATCGTGTTTTTCTTCCTGTATGTGAAGGAGGCTCTGTTCCGCGGACAGAGCCTCCTTTATATTTTATTTCCGAAGATTCAATGAGAAAAAAGGAGCGAATTTCAAATGAAAAAGATTCTTGCACTGCTTCTGGCGCTCGTGATGGTCCTGAGCCTCGCCGCCTGCGCCTCTACAACTCCCGCGACCGATACGACCGCTGCATCCGATACTGAGACTCCTGCAGCAGAAACGCCTGTTTCCGAAACACCTGTATCCACGGAAGAAACGCCCGCCGCTGATGGCAAGACCTATACCGTCGGCGTTTGCCAGCTTGTTCAGCACGAGGCGCTGGACGCTGCAACGCAGGGCTTTGTTGACGCGCTGACCGAGGCGCTCGGCGACGCTGTCACGATCGACGTGCAGAACGCCTCCGGCGACTCCGTCAACTGCGGCACCATTGTCAACGGCTTTGTCTCCAAGGGCGTCGACCTTATCATGGCGAACGCGACCCCGGCCCTGACCGCCGCTGTTTCCGCTACCGCCGATATCCCGGTCCTCGGCACCTCCATCACGGCCTACGGCGTTGCGCTTGACATTGAGGACTTCAACGGCACGGTCGGAGGCAATGTCTCCGGCACCTCCGATCTGGCTGACCTGCAGGCGCAGGCGCAGATGATCCTCGACTGGTTCCCTGAGACCAAGACGGTCGGCCTGCTGTTCTGCTCGGCAGAGCCGAACTCCCGCTACCAGATCGACGAAGTCCGCAAGGTCCTGGAAGAGAAGGGCATCACCTGTGAAGAGTTTGCTTTCACCGACAGCAACGACGTTTCCTCCGTCACGCAGAAGGCTGCTGATTCCTGTGACGTCGTCTACATCCCAACCGACAACACGGCTGCCGCCAACACCGAAGCTATCGCTAACGTTCTGATCCCCGCCGGCGTTCCCGCGATCTGCGGCGAAGAAGGCCTCTGCCGCGGCTGTGGCGTCGCAACGCTCTCCATCAGCTACTATGATCTCGGCGTGACCACCGGTAAGATGGCTGCCAAGATCCTCACCGGCGAAGCCGATATTTCCGAAATGCCGATCGAGTACACCAACGCAACGCCGAAGTACAACGCTTCTGTCTGCGAGCAGCTCGGCATCACCCCGCTGGATGGCTACGAGGCCATCGAAGGCTGATTTCTTTCATCATGCGCGCCGGACTGCAGGATACTTCCTGCAGTCCGGCGAACACAACCATTGCTTGATCCTGCCATTGGAGGATAACCCTATCCTTTGTCTTTCGATGGCAGGCCCAAGCAGAAAAGGAGAAGAACTATGAGTTTCATCTCAGCACTGCTCAATTCCATGCCCGGTGCCATCGCGCAGGGCATGATCTGGGGCGTTATGGCCATCGGCGTTTATATTACCTTCCGCATTCTGGACGTTGCCGATCTGACTGTTGACGGCTCCATCGCCACCGGCGGCGCTGTGGCGGTCATGCTGATCCGCGCGGGTCTTAATCCGTGGGTCGCACTGCTCTGCGCGTTTTTATCCGGCATGCTCGCCGGCTTCGTCACCGGCATGTTCCATACCAAGTGCGGCATTCCGGCGATCCTGTCCGGCATTCTGACGCAGCTGGCGCTCTATTCCATCAATCTGCGCATCATGGACAGCAAGGCCAATCAGGCGGTCGGCGTCGATAAATACCCGCTGCTGGTCTCGCAGCGCTTTGTCCGCGAGCTGAGCCTGAAGAATCCGCTTCCGCTGCTTGTTCTGTTCACGGCAGCGATCATCATGCTTCTGTACTGGTTCTTCGGTACGGAAAAGGGCTGCGCCATCCGCGCGACCGGCGCCAATCAGAACATGGCCCGCGCACAGGGCATCAATACCAATGCAAACGTCGTCTTCGGCCTCATGCTGTCGAACGGCCTTGTCGCGCTTTCCGGCGCGCTGCTCTCGCAGTTCCAGGGCGCGTCCGACGTCAATATGGGCCGCGGCGCGATCGTTATCGGTCTGGCCGCCGTCATCATCGGCGAGGTCATCTTCGGCAAGCTCTTTACAAACTTCGGCCTGAAGCTGCTCGCCGTCTCCATCGGCGCAGTCATCTATTATATCGTTCTGCAGATCGTTCTGCAGTTGGGTCTCAATACGAACGACCTGAAGCTCATCACGGCGCTGATCGTCGCCATTTTCCTTGCGATCCCGTATTGGAAGAGCAAAATGTTCCACGGAAAGACGCAGAAGGGAGGCGCGCACAATGCTTGAACTCACGCATGTATGCAAGACCTTTAACCCCGGCACGGTCAATGCCAAGACCGCGCTGAACGACCTCAATCTGACGCTGCGCGACGGCGATTTTGTCACCGTCATCGGCGGCAACGGAGCAGGGAAGTCGACCATGCTGAACGCCATCGCCGGTTCGTTCCAGATCGACAGCGGCAGCATCGTCATCGACGGCAAGGACGTCACCAGCCTGCCGGAGCATAAGCGCGCTGCGTTCCTCGGCCGCGTCTTCCAGGATCCCATGATGGGGACTGCGCCCACCATGCAGATCGAAGAGAATCTTGCGCTCGCCGCGCGCCGCGGCCAGCGCCGTGGGCTGCGCTGGGGCATCACAAAGGCGGAGCGCGCCGATTATCAGAAGCGGCTGCAGTCCCTTGATCTGGGACTGGAGAGCCGCATGACGGCCAAGGTCGGCCTCCTGTCCGGCGGTCAGCGTCAGGCGCTGACGCTCCTGATGGCGTCCCTGCAGGAGCCGAAGCTTCTGCTTCTGGACGAGCACACGGCCGCGCTCGACCCGAGGACTGCGGCAAAGGTTCTGGACCTGTCTGACCGGATCGTGCAGGAGCACGGCCTGACGACACTCATGATCACCCATAATATGAAAGACGCCATCGCACACGGAAACCGCCTCATCATGATGGATGCGGGCCGCGTCGTCGTCGACGTTTCCGGAGAGGAAAAGAAGAAGCTGACCGTTCCGGATCTTCTTGCCATGTTCTCCAGCGCCAGCGGCAGCGACGAGGCAAACGACAAAATGCTGCTTTCCTGACACAAATCGCTTTGCAGCACCGGTATTTTCCGGTGCTGTATTTTTATGCAAATTATTTGGATAAATGTGGCTGAAATACAAACTTTTTTAGGAAAGCCGAAAATTTATACAAATATTTTATGAGAAGTTTATGGATTCTGCCGTGTTCTTACCACTTGAATCCGCAGGCAAAATACGATATCATGAATTTGATTTCGGTTTTGCGGCGGTAGGCGAGATGGCCGCCGCAGAGCTTACACGCAAAAGGAAAAGAAAGAAACGGAGGCGTACTCATGGTACTCTACATTGTGTTGTTCCTTGTTGTGCTGGCGCTCTGCTATGTCCTGTTCAATTTCCTCAGGATCCGCAGAATGCGTGAAGGCACAGACGTCATGGTCGAAATGGCCGGGATCATTCGCTCCGGCGCGACCGCATTTCTTGAAACAGAGTTCAAGACCATTGCAATCGTTGTGGTCGTACTCGCGGCGATCTTCTCTCTGTTCATCGAAGTGACCAGCGGCATCACGTTCCTGTTCGGTGCGTGCATGTCCAGCGCTGTCTGCGTGCTCGGCATGCGCAGCGCGACCTATGCAAACGTCCGCACCGCGAACGTTGCGCGCGAAACGCGCTCCATCGGCGAGACCGTCAAGGTCGCCCTGTGCGGCGGCAGCATTTCCGGCCTGTCCGTGCAGGCGTTCGGCATGCTGGGCATGGTCATCGTTCTGCTCATCTGGGGCGTTGACCCGAATGCCGAGGGTCACGGTCTTGTGACCTCGATGGCCTGCAACCCCTCGGTCATGCGCATTTCCACGTATTCGCTCGGCTGCTCCGTCGTTGCCATGTTCAACCGCGTTGCGGGCGGCAACTACACGAAGGCTGCTGACATCTCTTCGGATATCCTCGCAAAGCTCCGCCACGATCTGCCGGAAGACGACAGCCGTGTCCCGAACGTTATCGCTGACTTCATCGGCGACAACGTCAACGACATCGCGGGCAACTGCTCCGACCTGCTCGAGAGCTTTGTCGCCACCATCGCAGCTTCCATTATGATCGCGGTCACGCTCTTCAACGGCAGCAATGCGCTGGACGCAGCCGCGTTCCAGATGACCTGGCTGTTCCCGGTCATTCTTGCCGGTGCAGGCCTTCTCGGCTGCCTGCTGGGCCTTGGTTATGCGTCTGTCAAGAAGATGGGCGATAACCCCTCGAAGGAGCTGAACCTTGCAACTTACATCTCCGCCGGTCTGACTATCGTGCTGGGCTTCTTCGCGGCTATGATCTGCTTCAAGGGTCAGGCCATGTATGAAGACTTCACCTGCGGCTGGCTCTCTCCGTGGATCTCGGCTGTGCTTGGCATCGTCAGCGGCGTTGCCATCGGCGCGATCACCGAGTATTATACCTCCACTGACTTCAAGCCCACCCGCACACTGGCCGAAATGGCGCCGGAAGGCGAGGCCTTCGTGATCACCAAGGGCGACGCCATCGGCTCCCGTTCCTGCCTGCTGCCGATCCTGATCATCGGTATTGCGATCTTTATCTCCGGCAAGATCTGCGGCACCTACGGCATCGCGATCTCCGCACTCGGCATGCTGGCCTTCGTCGGCGCGACGGTCTCCATCGACGCCTTTGGCCCGATTGCTGACAACGCCGGCGGTCTGGCAGAATCCTGCCACCTCGACGCGGATGTCCGTGTCATCACCGACAAGCTCGACGCAGTCGGCAACACGACCGCGGCCATCGGCAAGGGCTTTGCCATCGGCTCCGCCGCGTTTGCAACGGTCTCCCTGATCGTCGCTTACGTCGGCAACTACACCGCTGTCGGCACCGAGCCGGTCCTTAATATCGCTTCCTTCGTCGTCATCGCTGGCGGCATCATCGGCGGCGCGCTCATCGAGTATTTCTCCGCTCTGCTGACCGACAACACCATCGAATCTGCTAAGATCATGGCGGACGACGGTGACCAGCTCCTGTCCATCCCGGGCGTTCTGGAAGGCACGGTCAAGCCCGATTACAACCGCATGATCCAGACGGCTGCAAAGCAGGCGCTCAAGAAAATGCTCTTCCCGTCTGTTCTTGCGCTCTGCATCCCGATCATCGGCGGCCTGCTGTTCGGCGTCGAGTTCGTCGGCGGTATCCTGATCGGCGCGACCATCGTCGCGATCCCGCGCGCCATCTTCATGGGCAACTCCGGCGGCGCGTTCGACAACGCCAAGAAGTACATTGAATCCGGCGCAGTCGAAGGCCACGGCAAGGGCACGCCCGCACACAAGGCTTCCGTCACCGGCGACACCGTCGGCGATACGAGAAAGGACGTCGTCGGCGTCGCGCTCGACATCTTCATCAAATCCATGTCGACCGTTGCCAACACGCTCGCACCGATCTTCCGCAATATCACCATCATCAAGTAATTCAGGCGCAAAAAGGCTCGCAGCATTTGCTGCGAGCCTTTTGATGTATATACGGGCAGGGAAGTGCGTCATTTCTTTTTCTTCGGCGGCAGATCACAGGGATCAAACTTGCTGGGGCCGTCATCCAGGAACTCGCTGACGCGAACGCCGCGCGCGTCCTTCATCGCCTCCACGTGCTTGTGAATCAGCTCCTTGACGACAAGCGGCTCGCGGATGTTCTTGAGCTCCAGATGCGGCGCGCTCTTGTCCGAAGAATGGATCACGATCGTCCCAACGCCGAACAGGCGCTGAAACAGCGAGATATGTACGCCGATATCGCTCACACGATAGAGGAGGACTTCCTCCATTTTCATGTTCAGAAGCCCCGTCTGCATGAACAGCCGCTCCTCCGACAGGAAGTATTTCGTAAACGTCAGCGGCATGCCAAGCACCCGTTTCCGGTCCGACCAAAGTGTTTCAACGCCTAATTTCATTTCTTTCAACTCCTTTTCTTTAGTATACTGCCAAACAGTATAGCGGTCAAGGTACAGTTTTGCTGTCTATGATGGGAGCGGCATCGTCCGGCTGCCGGTTTTTGTATCATTTCACAAAAATCGCGCGCAATATTTGACGATACAGCGGATTGACAGATCTGCTTTTCATTTCTATAATTAAAAAAGAAAGTTAATTAATTTATTTCTGATGCGGAAGTTGAAAACATGGCAATTAACAGAATCAATCACGCAAGTATGCGCAGCAATAATTCCAAGGCAGTCCTGGATGCGATCCGTTTTTCGGACGGGATCTCCAGAAAGGCACTTGCCAGCCAGATTGGTCTGACGGCCGCGGCTATCACAAATATCGTAAACGCGCTGCTGGAAGAGGGCTACATCGTTGAGAAGGGAGAACTGCAGTCCAATGCAAGCGGACGCCGGCAGATCGAGCTGGCGATCAATCCTGCGTTCTGCTATGAGATCGGCGTCGAGCTGTCAGCCAGCAAGATCATCTGCCTGCTTGCCGATTTTTCCACGCATATTCTTGCCAAAAAGATCGTCCCGATCTCCAAGGAAGCGTCTGTCGACGCGATCGTCGGACTGATCACGTCGACCATCGACAACGTGATCCGCGACAGCGGCGTCAGCCGGGACGCTGTCCGCGGCATTGGTCTGGCGACGCCCGGCCCGTATGACCTGAACGCCGGTACCATGATCAATCCGCTGAACCTCAAAAGCTTCAGCAACATCCCGATCCGCGATATTATCCAGCAAAAAACCGGGATCCCCGTGGAATTTGAGCACCATATGGCCGCCGCAGGCTTCTGCGAGGCGTGGATGGGGGATGCAAAGGATTCCAAATGCATGTTTCTTTGCTCCGTTCTGGACGTCGGCATTGCGGGGAGTGCACTGATCGACGGGAAGATCTTTCATGGCTTCTGCAACGGCAGCGGTGAGATCGGCCATATGATCATTGAGCCGAACGGCGAGCTTTGCACCTGCGGAAACCGCGGCTGTCTGGAGCCACTGGCCGATGCGCGTGCACTGATTCACCGTGTCCGGCAGGCTGTTCAGCAGGAGGCATCCGTGCTGGAGCGGCTTGGCGTGGACAGTGCGGACGCGATCACGCTGGATCTGATCATCGAGAGGGGAGAGGCGGGCGACCCGCTGTGCGAGCTGGAATTGAAGAAATGCGCGCAGTATGTCGCGATCGCGCTGAGCAACATCATCATGATCCTCAGCCCGGATACCATCGTTCTGTCCGGCGATCTGCCGGATAAATCCGCGCTCTATGTCCATGAGATTATCCAGTATATCCGCAATCGTCCGTATCCGAGCCATAACCGGAAGATCAAAATCTACAACACCCGATTCAAGCGCGATATTTCAGCCCTTGGTGGTATCGCCATTGTGCTGAACGAGATTTCTGAAAAGTTATAACGGAAGCCAGTGCCGAAGAGGCACTGCTTTCGCTCCATAAAAGTTAATATAATAAATTAATAATAAAGGAGCATCATTTCATTGTTTGCTTTCGGATGTGTGGCCAGCGTCCGAGAACAATAGAACATTCAACACAAATCTTGAAGGAGGAACACACAATGAAAAAGGCGATTGCCATTTTGCTGTCCCTGATCATGATCCTCAGCCTGCTTTGCGCATGCGCAAAGACAGACACGACCCCTGCGGCGGACACCGCCAGCGCGCCTGCCGACACTGCTGACACAGCTGCCGCACCTGCGGAAGAGGAAAAGATCGTCGTTGCCGGCGTTGTTTTCCAGGACGACCAGTTCATGAATATGCTGACGCAGGGCTACAAGGATGCCGCCGCGGATCTCGGCGTCGAGATCCTGACCGCAAACTCCAACAACGATCAGGCGAAGGAAGTCGAGCTGATCAACACGTACATCACGCAGGGCGTCAAGGGCATTGCCATTGATCCGCTCAGCACGGAAGCGACCATTGCCACGCTGCGCACCGCATACGAAGCCGGTGTCGAGGTCGCACTTGTCGACCAGAATATTCCGAGCGCTGATTTTATCGCGGCAGGCTACTGCTCCGACAACTACGTGAACTGTAAGCTCGTCGGCGACGTCGCCGCGCAGCTGATCAAGGAGAAATACGGCGACCGCACCATCAAGCTCGCCATCGTGCAGTTCAAATCCCAGCTGCCGGAACTGTCTCAGTCCCGTGTTGACGGCTATATGGCCGCGCTGGATGAGCTTGGCGTCAAGTATGAGATCGTTGCCAATCAGGATGCATGGCTGCAGGACATGGGCATTGAGGTCGTCGGCGGCATCATTACCGCAAATCCGGACCTCGACGTCATCCTCGCCATGAACGACGGCGGCACAATCGGCTCCGCCATGGCTGTTGTCAATGCAGGCAAGTCGGACGATATCATGGTCTTCGGCCATGACGGCTCCGACCAGATCTCCTCCATGGTCCTTGACGAGAGCAATCCTCTGCAGGCAGTCGTCGCACAGGATCCGTACACGCAGGGCTACAAGGCCATTGAGGGCCTTGTCAACGCCATCCGGACCGGCAAGGTCGAAGAACGCGGCGTCTCGACCGTTGTTCCCGGCACCGTCCTGTCGATCACAGAGCCGGACGCTGTCAACGCCTGGCGGGCTGCGCAGGGCTATTGATCTTCCGCGCTGCGGCTGAGGTCAAATGCCTCAGCCGCAGCTGAGCGGCCAGCCCTCCACACGCAGATACCGGGCACAGCTTCAAAAAAGTCTGCACGCTCCGGCAGGAACAAAGAAGAAGGGATTCTATGTCAAAACTTGTTTTAGACCATTTGAGCAAACAATATCCGGGCTGCCGGGCGCTGGATGACGTGAGCGTTACCTTTGAAAGCGGAAAGGTCAATGCGCTTCTCGGCAAAAACGGCTCCGGTAAGTCCACCATGATCAAGTGCATCGCCGGTGTGACCCGGCCAACGTCTGGCGAGATCTATCTGGACGAAAAAAAGCTATCATTCTCCAGCCCGAGTGAGGCGAACAGGCCGGGGATCGCCGTCGTATATCAGGAGATGAGCCTGATCCCATGGCTGACTGTCACAGAGAATATTTTTCTCGGCCGTCTGCCGAAGCGCGGCGGTCTGATCGACTGGAATACGGCGCACCAGCAGGCGCAGCTGCTCCTGCAGAAAATGAAGGCCGACATCGATCCGCATCGGCTCGTCGCGGACCTGAGCATGTGGCAGTGTCAGGTCGTTGAGATCACCAAGGCCATGAGCTTCCGGCCGCGTGTCCTGATGCTTGATGAACCCACCTCCGCTTTGGCTTCTCATGAGGTGTCCTGCCTGTTCGACGTGATCCGCGAGCTGAAAAAGCAGGATATCATCATTATCTATATTTCGCACAAGCTGCACGAGATCCCTGAGATCTCCGACACGATCACCGTCATCCGTGACGGTCAGTTCATCGGCAAGGTCAATGCCGACGAGATCGACAACAAAGGCATTATCCATATGATGTTCGGAAACGTCACGCTGCAGTCTCGCCCCAAGGACCTGCTAGCCTCCAATGAAACGGTTCTGGAGGTGAGGAATCTCTGCCGGAAGCATAAATTCTCGGACGTCAGCTTCCGGCTGAAGCGCGGGGAAGTGCTTGGCATTGCCGGTATGCTCGGCGCGGGCCGTACGGAACTGCTCAAAAGCATTTTCGGTGCCGATCCCTTTGACAGCGGCGAGGTCCTCGTCAAGGGTAAGCCGGTCAAGGGCAAGCTGAACCCCATCAAAATGAAGCGTCGCGGCCTTGGCCTGACGCCGGAGGATCGGAAGAAAGAGGGCCTGATCCTCATCCATCCGGTCGCAGACAATCTCTGCTATGCCAGCTGGGAAAAGACCTCGCGCGGCTGGCTGGAAAACCATGCGCAGATGCGCAGCATCGTGCAGAAGCAGATCAGAGATCTTGCGATCAAGGTTCCGGATGTCAAAAGCAGTGCAGGCTCGCTTTCCGGCGGAAACCAGCAGAAGGTCGTCGTCGGCAACTGGCTCAATACCGAGCCCTCCATCATGCTGTATGACGAGCCGACCAGAGGTATCGACGTCAACGCGAAGCAGCAGATCTTTGAGATCATGTGGAACGGCTCCCGGCAGGGGATCTCCACGATCTTTGTCTCTTCCGAACTGGAGGAGCTGATCGAAGTCTGTCACCGGATCCTCATCATGCGGGAGGGCCGGATCGTCGGCGAAGTAAACCCCGACCACATCAGTGTGGAGGAACTATATGCAATTTGCATGGAGGATATCGATTCATGACTGCGTTCAATCAAAAGAAAATTCAGAATATTCTGCTCGACCACATCGTCGAGATCCTGCTCGTCATCCTGATCGTTGCGCTCTGGATCACGAAGGATTCCTTCATGACAGCCGGCAACTGGGCGACGATCCTGCGAAGCTCCTCCATGAAGGGGATCATTGCCTTCGGCATGACGATGGTCATTATCGCCGGTCAGATCGATCTTTCCATCGGCTCGACCGTCGCGCTGTCCGGTGTCATCGTCGCCTGTGCCTGCCGTGATCTGCCGGGAAGCATCGGCGTCAGTGTTGACGCAGCCTGCGTGATCGGCATTCTGATTGCGTTCGCATCCGCATTCGTGTTTGGCCTCATTCACGCTTTTGCCCAGCACAAATTCAAGATGCCGTCTTTCATCGTCACGCTTGCAACGCAGTATCTCATCTACGGTCTGGCGGGCGTTCTGTGCGACGGTTTCCCGATCGCAAATCAGTACCCTGCATGGTTCCAGCAGCTCGGCATCGGCAGGATCGGCGGTGCAAACGGACTGCCGATCCCAGCTGTCATCATGCTGATCATGTTCGTATTTCTGTTCTTTATCATGCGCTATTCCACGACGGGGCGCGCCATTTACGCCGTCGGCGGCAATGAGGAGTCCGCGCGGCTGAGCGGTATCAACGTGCTTGCCACAAAGACCTTTGCTTTCGTCGCCGTACAGCTGATGGCCGTGCTTGCCGGTCTTATGAACAGCGCACAGGTCCTGTCCGGCTCGTTCAGCTTCGGCAAGGGCTGGGAGACAGACGTCATTTCCGCTGTCGTCATCGGCGGCACCAGCATGCTGGGCGGCATCGGCAAGCCGTCCGGAACGCTCATCGGCATGCTGTTCCTCGGCGTCATTCTGAATGGCATGACGATTCTGGACGTCAGCATTTATATCCAGTATATCATCAAGGGCATGCTGATGTTCGGCGCCGTATTGATCGCGACCTATCAGAGCAAGAAGAAACAATAACCATCTGACGAATAGACAGGAGAAGCATTATGACCAACGCATTCATTGAAGAAAAGCAAAAGGAAGCCGCCGCATTCACACGGGCGCACGGCATCGTTCTGACCGAGGAAGAGGAGAAGCGGATCGAGATCTGCGACTACGAGCTTGGTGATTACGACCGCATCGGTACCGCCATTGTGATCTATGTCAATACAGACCGCTGCTGCGCAAAAGAGATGATCCTGCAGCCGTGGCAGCTGTGCCCGGAGCACCGGCATCCGGCACTTCAGGATAATCCCGGAAAAGAAGAGACCTTCCGCTGCCGGTTTGGCGAAGTATTTCTCTATGTGCCCGGTGACCCCGCCGCACAGCCGCTCGGACGTGTTCCAGAGAGCCGCCGCGACCGGTTCACGGTCTGGCATGAGATCCACCTGCTGCCCGGCCAGCAGTATACCATGCGTCCCAATACAAAGCACTGGTTCCAGGCGGGGAGCGACGGCGCGATCATTTCCGAGTTTTCCACGCACAGCGTAGATAAGTCGGATATCTTCACGGACCCGGACATCACCAGACTGAGCAATCTGGACAGCTGAGCCCCATCATGTTTGAAGTATTTGATTCTCACGATACAGGCTACCGCCCGGTCCGGATCGGCCCGGTATGGCAGGTCTCGTATCTGAACTACAGCCGCGATTTTTCTGCTGCCTCCACACTCGAGCGGCACCGGTCGACCGATACCTCCTTTGTCCTGCTGGAGGGATGCGCGCAGCTGCTTGGCTACGACGCCGACGGCAGCATTGAAGCGACGCCCTTGAAACGTGGAAAGCTCTATCTTGTTCCGGCCGGCTGCTGGCACGCCATCCAGACCAATCCGGGCTGCCGCTGCCTCGTCATCGAAAACAGCAATACGCATCTGTGCGATGTGGAACGAAAGCCCCGTCCGGAGGAAACGCAGGGCCTGTACCGCCGTGTTTTCCGAATCATAAACGCGTCCGCTGCCGATTTTGGCAGCGGACGCTGTTAGTTTAATTCTCCGGCTGATAGCCCTGCAGCGCTGTCTGTAAGGCCTGGAGCGCCTTTTTCTCAATGCGGGAGACATAGGAGCGGCTGATATGGCAGGCAGCCGCGATCTCGCGCTGTGTCAGCGGTGTGCGGTCGCCAAGGCCGTAGCGCAGCGTGATGACAAGCTTTTCCCGCTGCGTCAGGACCTCGTCCATGACCTCGTACAGCTTCTTGTTCATCTGCCGGGCGCTTAAGTCCTCAAACAGATCCTCATCCGAGCAAAGTACATCCATGAGTGACAGCGCATTGCCATCCTTCCCGGTCTCAATACAGTCCGATAAAGAAACGTCCCCAGCCGTCTTCTTCAGCGACCGGAAGTACATGAGGATCTCATTTTCTACACATCTGGCTGCGTAGGTCGCAAGGCGGGCGCCTTTGCTGGCGTCGAAGGTTGAGATACCTTTGATGAGGCCGATGGTGCCGATAGAGATCAGGTCTTCCTGATCGGCGGACTGAGAATAGTATTTTTTCATGATATGTGCGACAAGGCGCAGGTTGCGTTCGATCAGGATGTTGCGGGCTTCCAGGTCGCCTTCGGCGGCTCTGGCCAGATACATGCGCTCTTCCTCGGCGGTCAGCGGCTTGGGGAAGGAGCCGCCGCCGGAAATACGCAGGGATGTGAGCATGCTGCTGAGCATGAGCCAAACTGCTGCGGAAAGCATAAGCTTTCACCTCCACAGAAAGCCTATGTCCGACCGGCAAGTCCAGATTCCGGTTTGCAAACATTTCTGAATGTGATATGATGAGAAAAGACTTGACTGTAAAGCTGCTTGATACTGTATGCTCAGGGCAGGAGGGACGCATATGACGATCAAAGAGATAGAGACCCTGTCCGGACTGCCGCGGGCAAACATCCGGTACTACGAATCCGAGGGACTGATCACGCCCAGACGGGCGGAAAACGGATACCGGGATTATTCGCAGGCCGACGCCGATGCGCTGCTGCGCATTAAGCTTCTGCGCGCGCTGGGGTTGACGATCGAACAGATCAAAACGCTTGCACGCGGTGAAACCGCACTTGATGCCGTGCTGGCTGACCGGCTGCAGGCCATGCAGCAGGAACAACACGCGCTTGACCGGGCGGAGAAAATCGCAGAGCAGCTGCGGCAGGCGAAGGCGGATTATCAGACGCTGGACGCAGGGCGGTATCTGGCGGAGCTGGAAAACGGCATGCAGACCACTCTGCAGCAGGACGTGCAGCCAAAGCAGCATATGTTATGGCAGCGCTTCTTTGCGCGCTATCTGGACGTTACGCTGTATCACGCGTTCTGGGTCACGCTGCTTCCGCTGCTTGGATACAATCTGTTCCGGAACCGAAACGGCGGCGCGATGCTGGTGCAGGTTTTATCACTTCTGACGATGTTCTTTCTGGAGCCGCTTCTGCTGCATATATTCGCCGCAACGCCCGGCAAGTGGCTGTTCGGCCTGCGTGTGACGGACGGTGACGGCGGAAAGCTGACATATGAAGCAGCGCTCAACCGGACGGCGTTCGTCTTCTGGTACGGGATCCGGCTGGATCTTCCGGTTCTCCGATTGGTCCGCCTGTACAAATGCGCCGAGGACGAGCAGGCAGGGAAGGCGCTTCCGTGGGAAGCCGATTCCGAACAGACCGTGCATGACCGCCGCGGCTGGCGCTTTGCTGCTGCCGCGCTTCTGGCCATTGCCGTCATGGCCGGTGCCGTTCTCAGTGTGCTGCTGCCGATCGGGACCGTCCACCACGGGGATCTGACCGTTGCGCAGTTTGCGGAAAACTATAACGCGATCCAGCGGCAGCTTGGCTCCGAGGGGATCGAGCTGGATGCATCCGGGCGCTGGAAGGCGGAATCCGTTTTTGAGACCTCCGGCGGCACCACGACCTATATGTTCCGCGACCGCTATCCACAGTTTGAATACGAGACGGAAAACGGCATTTTGACGGCTATCATTTACCGTCTGGAGAGCGGCACAGGAAACGAGCTGCAGACGATCCCGGACGGAAATGTCCTCTCGCTGGCACTTTACGCCTTTGCCGGTGCGGAAACGAAGTATCTGGCATTCGACCGGGCGCTGCAAACAGCAGCGGCTGACCTCAGCGAGCATCGCTTTTCCGAATTTCAGACCGTTGTCGACGGCGTTGACGTCTCGTACAGCTGCACAGGCATTCGCGCAGAGCTTGGGATGCTGCAGAACAGCTATATACTGACGCTGCGGAAAATAGGGGCTTGACAATTGCAGACTATTGTGATAGTCTGCAATTAGACGATTGCAATAGTCTACAGGAGGAACCAAAAATGAAGCTGTTTGATTCAGAGTGGAAGGTCATGGAGGTCCTCTGGCAGGAGGGCGACACCACGGCGAAGGCGCTTTCGCTGCGGCTGGCCGATTCTGCCGGCTGGAACAAGAATACAACCTATACCGTCATCAAGAAATGCATCGAAAAGGGCGCGATCGAGCGGCGGGAGCCGAACTTTCTCTGCCACGCCTGCATCACAAAGGAAACGGCGCAGCGGGAAGAGGCCGACGCGCTGCTGGACAAGGTCTTCGGCGGCTCTGCTGAACTGCTGTTTGCGTCTGTCCTGAGCGGCAGGAAGCTGAAAAAGGAAGAGCTGGAGCGGCTCCGCGCGCTTGTGGAGGCGCAGGAAGCATGAGTGGGCTCTATGACGCGGCGATCAGCGGCAGTATCCTGATCCTGATTTTTGCTGTTTTCCGGTTCCTGCTCGGGAAAAAGCTCTCGAAGGCGCTGTTTCCGGCGCTCTGGTGCGCGGCGGCTATCCGGCTGCTTCTGCCGGTCGCGCTGCCATCGCCGCTCAGCATCTGGAATCTCGCGTCCCATCGCGTGCAGACAGCCGCCGGCGTGCAGATCGCGGCACACATCACGCCGTTTTCCGCGGCGTCGGCTGCCAAAGCTGCCGCAGATACCGGAAAAGCCGCGGTGCAGCTCCAATGGCCCGTTCTCATCTGGGCAATCGGCGCAGCGCTGCTGGCCGGATATCTGCTGATCGGATATCTTCGGTTTCACCACCGGTTTTCCAAGGCAGCTCCGGCAAGCTCGCCGGTGATTGCCGAGATCATGCAGCAGTTTCATTTTTGGCGTCTTCCGGTCATCCGCATAGCGTCCTGCGGCCTTGCGCCGCTCACGTATGGCTGCATCCGGCCGGTCGTTCTGCTTCCGGCAGAGCTGCTGGCTGATACGGACGCACTGCGGATGATCCTTACCCATGAGCTTGCGCATATCCGCCGTAGGGACTGCCTGCGGAAGCTCCTGTTTTCCGTCTGTCTGTGTCTGTACTGGTGGGACCCGGCCTGCTGGCTGATGGTCATTCTGGCAAACCGGGATATCGAGCTGGCTTGTGACGAGCTGGCACTCCGGTACCTTGGCACAGACCGACGCAAGGCATACGCGCTGACGCTTCTGGAGCTTGCCGCGCGGCAGGCGCAGCCGCATCCGCTCTGCAGCGGATTTGGTAAGCCTGCGGCGGAGGAAAGGATTCAGGCGATCATGAAAGCAAAGAAGATCCCGGTGTATCTGACGGCCATAGCCGTGATTCTGGCTGCCGCTGTCGTAACGGTATTCGCTACACAGGCTGAGCCGCCCGCAAATGAGGAAAATGCTGTCCTCGCACAACGCATGGAACAGCAGGAAACAGCGATACGGGAAACCACCGTCGCATTGGAGCTTCCGCAGGAGCAGTCGGTCGAGGACGGCCAGCCTGAGGAAGATACCACACTGCCGGCTGAACCTGTTGGCTATGTGTTCCCGCTGGAAAATGCGGGCGCCGCCGTGCTGGACAGTTTCGGCAATCGGCCCGTTCCGGACGTTCCCGTGAACGTATCCCCGAAGTATGCGTTCCACCGCGGCGTCGATCTGGAAGCGGAAGAGGGAAGCTCTGTACTGGCTGTCGCGGACGGGACAGTCACGGTCAGCACGTCTGACCTCATCTATGGCGAACAGATCACCATTCAGCACGCGGACGGCATGCTGACGACCTACTGCCATCTGAGCGAACGCCTTGTCTCGGAGGGCGACAGCGTCCGGCAGGGACAGATCATCGGCCATTCCGGTTCGACCGGCTGGGCGACCGGCCCGCACCTGCACCTTGAGGTCCAGATTGACGGCGAGTACGTCGACCCGATGGAAGCCCTCGGATAATCATTTCCCGCTTTTTTACACAAACAACCAAAAAGCCCCTGTACCGGATCATCAAAACCCGGTACAGGGGTTCTTTTTCATGGATGCATCGCCCGATGCTCCTTCAAAAGCTCTTCGTGCAGCTCCAGCACTGTCCAGCCCTTGTTTTCTTCGGTCAGGACAGCCTTGAGCGCGACAGGCGGAAGCTTAGCCTGCTTCATGGCCTGCAGAAACAGCTGCAGGCGTTCGTCCGTAAAGTGCGCAAAGAGCAGCAGCTCTCCGGAGAAATCCTCGCCGTCATAGAAGCTCTCAAAGCTTCCGAGATCGCCGGTCAGCGAGCCGACGGCGTTCAGATATTCCCACTTTTCCACCACGCGGATCTGCGCGCCGAGGCGCATGGCCGCCATGCGGAGCTTCGCCAGCTTTTTGGCAGGGAAGTGGATGGCAAGAATGATCGGTGTCATGCCTGCACCTCCCGGTTCGGTTCCCGCAGGAAGCCTGCCCACATGAGAAGCCCGGCCAGAGACCAGAAATAGGCCATCATGTACGGCTCTTCGAAGATGTTTTCAAACCCGCAGTGCACCAGAACGCCGCAAAGTCCCGCAAAAATGCCCGCGCAGAGGGGATACAGACGGCTAAGACCCTGCTTTTTCTCCTGCGCTGTGCGGTAAACAGCGCGGCAGCCGTTGGCAAGGAAGCCGAGGACCGTCACGAGAAATGCGCCGAGACCGACATAGCCCATCTCGATCATGAGCTTGAGGTAGTAGTTATCAACGTAGAAGTAATCCTGATGGTCGATGATCTGGTTCTGCATGGCGACCGCACCGCCGAACATGCCGAGCCCGACGCCGGTCAGCTTTCCGCGCTGCTCGAGAAGCGTCAGCGCGACGAGCTTACGGCCCGCACGGCCGCCGGAGGTGTTGGCTTCGGCAAAGTCGGAGGTGAACAGGAAGCCGATGCGGCTGCGCACGAACGGCAGCGTGCACGCGACGCAGCCCGCCGCCAGCAGCAGTACCAGCAGCCGCCGGTCGACCAGCACTACAAAGATCACGATCGCGAGCGCCAGCGCCATCCATGCGGCGCGCGACATCGTGAACAGACAGCCGAAGCACATACAGAACGCGCAGACCCACGCAAGCACCTGCAGCTTCCGGTTTTTCGTATAATAGGCAAGACCAGCGGCCATGGGCGCGAACATCGTCATGAAATCGCCCATGATATTGGGGCTGCCGAAAATGGAGTATACGCGCGTACGCACCGAGGTCTCGGTGTGCGTCATCCAGCTCGACGGAATGGGGACGGCCACGATATACTGATAGATCCCGTGCAGCGCGATCACCGCGGCCAGCACGACAAGCGCCAGATAGACGCGCAGGAAGTCCCGGTCGTCGTGCACAAGGCGCGTCACGAGGAAGAACCAGAGCATATACTGCACCGTCGCACGGAAGCCGGAGATCTGGATGGAGTAATACGGCGTTACCACGTTCATCAGCACGAAGCAGACAGCGATAAACAGGCAGACAGGCAGATCCAGCGGGTTGCAGCCGGTCTTAAGCGGCGTTTTCCGGCCCAGCCGCTCATAAAAAGCATAGCCCAGCGCCAGCAGCATCAGGCATTCGTCCCAACAGGACGACAGAACCGGCACAGCCAGAAGATCGCGCAGCACATAGTCGATGACGACGTACATGGAAAGTGCGAACAGGATCACGCCGTGCAGACCGTCGGAGAACAGCCAGGAGAACAGGCGGCTATGCTTCCCGCAGCGCACGAAAAAGCGCCAGATACGGCAGAGAAGGGAAGCCTCCAGGCAGTCCTCCAGTCCGTGCCGCGCGGCAAGCCGCGCGTTCAGCCGTTCGAAGCGATTTGCCGCCCGGCTCTCGCGCGTCGGCGCGTCAGAGCTTGCAAGCCGCCGGACGAACCACGCCCGCGTGCAGCTCGCGCGCCATGCGCGGCCAATACCGGAAACCACCCTGCTCGAATGCGCCAGCGCCGAAAACCAGCCGCCGATGGCGAGCAGCACCCGCCACAGAAGGCTCGAAGTCAGCATCTCAGCCATCGGTGACCTCCAGCGCAGAGATCAGACCCGTCAGCTCAAACTCGCTCGTCTTGAGGATGTATTCATAGCCAACACGCACCTCCTGCGAGCCGACCTTGTAGACGTTGCCGGTGAAGGATGCATCCGCCTCGACGGTGATGAACAGCGTCTGGTGATCCGTCTCGGCGTTAAAGGTCTCGCTGTGCACGTCCGTGATGGACGCGGCGATGACCTTGGAATCGTTGACAAGGGATTTGCCGATCTGCGTTTCGGCATAGGCGGCAATATCGGCGGGGACATCTTCAATTTCCACGGTATAAACGGCCTTTTTCGCGGAGTTCGTCACGGCTGCCGCAGCCTTTTTGCCGCCAAGCTTCCACACGACCGCCGCGATCACTGCAACGATCAGCACCACGACCAGCAGATCGATCAGGTTGATCTTGCCGAACAGGCGGCCTTTTTCATCAATCAGTTTCATTGTGATACCTCCTGAGAGTTTTGCTGTTGATTTGCTTTTTTGTATCAGGTATAATATGTTGCGTGCCGGGTTCCGGCAGACCAACCTATTTTACTGTATCTTACCGCAAGAAACAAGTGGTAATTCAAAAATGAGGATTCCGATATGAAAGTGATAACACTGATCTCAGGCGGCGACATCGGCGGCGCGAAGACGCACGTGCTGTCGCTGCTGCACGGTCTTGGAAAGACGGAGCAGGTGCGGCTCGTCTGCTTCCGCGAGGGCGAATTTGCCGAGGACGCCCGGAAGCTTGGTATCGACACCTGCGTGATGGAGGTTTCCGTCGGCGCGGCGATCGGGCGGCTCACGCAGATGATCCGCGAGGAGGGCTTTCAGATCATCCATTGCCACGGCGCGCGCGCAAATCTGACGGGTGCGATCCTGCGGCGGAAAGTTCAGGTGCCTATTGTCACGACCGTCCATTCCGACTACCGGCTGGACTACCTCGGCAGGCCCCTGCACCGGCTGATCTACGGCACGATCAACACCGTTGCGCTGCGCATGTTCGACTATCATATCGGCGTGTCCGACGCCATGGCGCAGCTGCTGATCTCCCGCGGCTTTGACCCGCAGACGATGTTCGCCATCTATAATGGCATCGACTTTACGCCCGTCACGCCGAAGCTCGGCAGGGAAGACTACCTCCGCTCCGTCGGCATGGAGGTGCAGGACGATACCGTCGTGTTCGGCATCGCCGCGCGGCTCGACCCGGTCAAGGACATGGCGACGCTTATCCGCGGCTTTGCCATCGCCGTTAAAAAGCACCCGAATATCCGGCTTCTCATCGCGGGCGATGGCGAGCAGCGCCAGATGCTCGGGGAGCTGGCCACGCAGATATGTCCGGCGGGCACGGTCGTGTTCGCGGGCTGGGTCACGGATATGGACAGCTTCTATCATGCGCTCGACGTCAACACGCTCACATCTTTGTCAGAGACGTTTCCGTATGCCATTACCGAGGGCGCGCGCATGCGCTGCGCGACGATCGCGTCCAACGTCGGCGGCATTCCGTATATCATCGAGCACGGCGTGACGGGCCTTCTCTTCGAGCCGCAGAACGCCGAGGCGCTCGGCACGTGCATGATACAGCTGGCCGAATCGAGCGCCATGCGCGCGCAGCTGGGTGAAAATCTCTATGAAAAGGCTTCGCGCGAGTTTTCCATCGACGCGACCGTCGGCAAGCAGCTTGAGATCTATGAGACGATCCTGCGCCGCACGGCCATGCCGAAGAAAAAGAAATACGGCGTGCTCATCTGCGGCGCCTACGGCAAGGGGAACGCGGGCGACGATGCGATTTTGAAGGCAATCCTCGCGCAGATGAAGGCCATCGACCGCGACATGCCGGTCTATGTCATGTCGCACGATCCGGCGGAAACGCGGCTGCGGTACCATGTCGGGTCGGTACACGTATTCGATCCGTTTGCATTCTGGCCGCTGATGCGAAAGTGCCGGCTCTTCATTTCCGGCGGCGGAAGCCTTATCCAGAATGAGACCAGTACGCGCTCGCTCAACTATTATCTCACGACCATCCGCATGGCGCACCGCGCGGGCTGCCGCGTCATGATGTACGGCTGCGGCATCGGCCCCGTCAGCGGGGAAGCCAGCCGCCGCGCGACGGCGCGCACGCTCAACCGCTGCGTGGACAAGATCACGCTGCGCGAGGATCTGTCCCGAAAAGAGCTTTCCGATATGGGCGTCACAAAGCCCGAGATCACCGTGACCGCCGACCCCGCGCTCTTATTGCAGCCCGCGGGCAGCGGCGCTGTGGACAGCTATTTCCTGAGCAATGATCTCAGCCCGGAAGGGCAGTACGCCATGTTCGTCCTGCGCCCGTGGAAGCAGATGGAGCAGCATCTGCAGGCGATCGCAGATACGGCGGACACCATCCACGCGCAGTACGGCCTGACGCCGGTCTTTGTCGCGCTGGAGCCGACGCGCGATCTGGAGATCAACCGCCGCGCGGCGGGCATGCTGCACTGCAAATCGTTTGTGCTCCCAGCCCCGCGGGATGAACAGCTGACCATCGGCATGATGAAGAAAATGCGCGTGATCGTCTCCATGCGCCTGCATGCGCTGATCTTCGCTTCGTCCGTCGGCGCGCCGCTGGCCGCCATCTCCTACGACCCGAAGGTCACAGGCTTCATGGCCTATCTTGGCCAGAAGCACTGCATGGAGCTGTCCGACGTTACGAAGGAGACGCTCTGTCGGCTCGTGGAGGACACAATGCAGGCGGCGGAGCCGTACTCCGTGGAGCGGCTGCAGAAGCTTGCGGCAGAAAATGAAGCGGCGGCACGCGCGCTTCTGGAGGAGACTATATGAAACAGATCGTTTGTCTTGCCACCTCGCCGTGGTATCCGATCCCGACGCGCAAGCAGCAGGTCATGAGCCGCATTCCGGATGCGGAAATTCTCTACTTTGACCCGTCCATCACCTATATTGCACCCCTCAAGGACAAGGCCGCAAAGCCCGGTCTGACAGCTTATCAAAAGCCCGGCGTTCATCCGCAGGCGAATATCACCGTCTACAGTCTGCCGCCGGTCCTTCCGTTCTTTTATAAATTCCGCTGGATCAATAAGCTCAACCAGCGCCGCATGGCGCGCTTTGTCCGCAAAAAAATGCGGGAACACAGTTTTTCGGACGCGGTCCTGTGGGTCTATTCGCCGGTGACGGTCGATCTGGTCGACCACGTGCCGCATAAGGGGCTGGTCTACGACTGCGTGGACCGGCACTCGGCCTATGGCGGGCTGATGGATCCGGCGCTGGTCGACGCGATGGAGCTGGAGCTTGCGGGAAAGACCGACATGACCTTTGCCACCGCCGACGCGCTGGCTGAACGCCTGCGGACGGTGCAGCCGGAAACCGTCATGATCCCGAACGGCGCGAATTTTGAGCGCTTTGTGCAGGCCTTGCAGCCGCAGCCCGTGCCGGACGATCTGGCCGGTATTCCGCACCCCATCTTCGGCTTCGTCGGCGCGCTGCAGAGCTGCATCGAGTATGACTATCTCGAAGCTGCCGCCAAGGCCCGGCCCGACTGGCACTTTGTCCTGATTGGCAAAGAGAAGCCGGGCGTTGATCTGTCCGCGCTGCACGCAATGCAGAACGTGCATTTCCTCGGTCTGAAGCCGAACGAGCAGCTGCCGCAGTATCTGGCGCATTTCGATGCCTGCCTGAATCTGTTCGCCAAGAGTGACCTCAGCAAGGATGTCAGTCCGCTGAAATTCTATGAATATCTGGCGACCGGCAGGCCAATCGTCTCCACGAAGCAGCCGGATCAGATTTTGCAGTACGCGCCGCTCATTGAGATCGCGGACAGTCCGGCGGAGTTTATTTCCGCCTGCGAAACGTCGCTCCATGATGACACGCCGGAGCGCACTGCCGCCCGGATCGAAGCCGGCCGCGCCTGCTCATGGGACAGCCGGGTCAGTCAGATGTGCGACCTGCTGCAAAAACACAGGATCCTGTAAAAAAATTGCGCCGGAGCGTATGCTCCGGCGCTTTTGCTGTCATTTATTCTGCAAGCAGGATCCGGGAAAGCTCGTCCACGGTCTCGTCAAATACGCGCAGGGCGCTTCTGACGGTGTCCGGCTTGGTGAGATCAACGCCCGCGATCTTCAGCTCCTCGAGCGGATAGTCGCTGCCGCCGGTTGTCAGGAAGCGGAGATAGCCGGAAGCGTCGCCGGTCGTGAGGATATGATCCGCAATGGCGACGGCAGAGGAGAAGCCGGTCGCGTATTGGTAAACATAAAACGCACGGTAGAAGTGGGGGATATAGGACCATTCCGGGTCGATATCCGGGTCGATGCCGATGCCGTCGTAATAGGTCGCTTCCAGCTCGTGATAGACCTTGTTGAGCGTCGACGCGGTCAGCGGTTGCCCGGCAGCGTACAGCTCGTGCGCTTTGCGCTCAAATTCGGCGAAAAGCGTCTGGCGGTAGAGCGTCGTGCGGAAGCTTTCGAGGAAATGGTTGAGGATATAGGCTCTGCGGCCGGGATCGGTCTCAGTCTTCAGCAGGTATTTGGTCAGCAGGACTTCGTTGACCGTCGAGGCAACCTCAGCCACCATGATGCGGTACTCGTGGTTCACATAATCCTGCGTCGTATCCGAGAACCAGGAGTGCATGGAGTGGCCCAGCTCGTGCGCGAGCGTGAACGCGTCATTGAGCGTCCCTGCGAAGTTCAGAAGCACATACGGGTGCACGCCATATACGCCGCAGGAGAACGCGCCGCCCTGCTTGCCGTCGTTTTCATAGACGTCGATCCAGCGCTCGGAGAGTGCACGGTCGATGAGCTTGCCGTATTCTTCACCCAGCGGAGCGACAGCCTTGCGGACAAGCTCCTTCGCGTCTTCATAGCTCATCGGATAGTCCACATCCTCGACGATGGGGACATAAAGATCGAAGACATCGATCTTGTCGAGCTTCATCGCGCGGCGGCGCAGCTCCAGATACTTTCGCATGGATGGAAGACTCTCGTGCACGGCCTCGATCAGGCTGTCATAGACGGAGACAGGCACGTTGCCGCCGTCCAGCGCCGCTTCGCAGGCCGAAGCATAGCCGCGCTGCCTGGCGTAATAGGTGTCAAATTTTACAGAGCCGCCGTAGAGCGCGGCAATGGTGTTGCCAAACTGCCGGTACGTGCCGAACATGGCGCGGAACGCGCCCTCGCGGACGGAACGGTTCCGGCTCTCGCGATAGACAGGGAAGGTGCCCGGCGTCAGCTGGACATCTTCACCGGCGTCATTTTTGACCGTCGGGAAGCGCAGATCGACGTCCGTCAGCATTTCATACGCCGCCTTTGGCATGGACGATGCATCGCCGAGCAGTGCCAGCATCTGCTCGCGCTCGGCGCTGAGCGTATGCGCGCGCGTGCGGACGATATCGTCCACCGTGTGCCGGTACGTGGCAAGCGCGTCGTCTGCCATCCACGCCGTCAGCTTCTCTGCCGGAATCGCCAGAATTTCAGGGCTGAGGAAGGAAAGGGCCGCGTCAAGCTTGACTGACAGGCTCTCGCCGCGGGCTTCCATCTCCTGATTTTTTGCTTCCGAGCCGTCTTCCGTCTTTTTCAGGAAGGCGTAGACGCAGGGGATCTCGGCCTTCTGCGCGGCGGCAAATACCGCGTCAAGCCCAGCCTTGAACGCTTCCTTCGACGTGCCGAGCGTGCCGGGGATGTCTTTCAGTCCGTCGATGGCGGCCTCCGCCTGCTGCATGGCGGCTTCCCATGCCGCTTCGTCCGGGAAAATCTTCGTCAGGTCCCACTGGAACCGGATATCCTGTTCGCTTCGTTTCATAGCGCATCCTCCTTTTGTGTCCTATCCATTATAGTTGACCGGATACGCCCTGTCAATGTACACCGTGCGCGTACAGACAGTTGCTTTTTCCGCAGAACCACGGTACAATCATGAAAAATGGAGGGATCGTATGAAACAGGACGCGAATACCAGACGCATGGCCGCCGGGCGGTATGCTTCCGCCGTGCTGAGCCTTCTGAGCGTGTATCTGACCTGCGCGGCGCAGGGGATCGTGCCGCTTCCAGCGTTCATCCGGCCGCTTATGGTGCAGATACTCCTGCTGCCCGGGATCCTGCTGCTCGCAGCGGGACTCAACTGGCGCTGCTTCCGGTGCGGGTTCCGCGCGCTTCTGCGAGGGAGACCGGGCAGGAACAGCTGCGCGGTGCTGGCGGTCATTCTGGCGCTGATTCTGTGTGCGCTCGGCGCTTCGTCCGGCGCGGCGGGGTGCGCCGTGCTCCTTCTGACAACGTGCAGCTGGATGGACGCGCTGGAAGAACCTTTTGCACTGCCGTCCGGCGGCAGCGGCTGGTTTTACGGCGTCTTTGCCGCAGCCGTGTGCGCGGCTGTTTTCTGGGGAATCCGGGGCAGTGCAGTGAGCGTCATTCTTGGCCGTGTTCTCGGCATTCTGGCCTTGGCGTCCGTCTGCCCGTTCCGGCTACTTACGGGGCTGTGCGATTCGCGTGCAGAGCGTGCACTACCGGTACCATGCAACGATCTGCAGACCGTGGCGGCACTTGGCTCTGCGGACACGGTGCTTGTTCAGCCGGATGGCCTTCTGACCGGTGCTCCGGCTGTCTCTGAGATCCACCCGGCCGGTATGGATGAAGACGACTTTCTTTCTCTCGCGGCATCGATCCTGCAGGGATGCGGCGCTCCGGACGCGGCGTGCATTGCCTCTCTGGCGCAGAGCCGCAGCCTTGCGCTGCAGGACGCTTCGGAACGGGAAGCGCTGCCGGATGGCGGCTGGCGCGCCGTAATTGGCGGGCGGCAGTATTTTGCCGGTACACAGGAGCAGCTGCAAAGGTCTGGTATCTTCGCCCCGCATGCGGATGAGCTGGCGCTGTCTGGAAAGACGTCTGTCTGCTTTGGGATGGAGGGCGGCATGTACCTTGGCCGGATCGCACTGGAGCATCCGGATTGCCCGGATGCACAGGACGCCATGCGGGCGCTCGCGTCGCAGCGGCTGCGGCTCGTACTTCCATGTGGTGCGCAGCCGCTCTATACCCGGCAGCTTGCCGCCCGCTTTGGCGCAGACGTGTCGGATGCCGCCGACGCGGTCGGACAGCTGCAGCAGGAGGGAAGTCCCGTCCTGCTCGTTTCCGGCGAGCCGCGAGCAAAGCTGCAGGAGCAGCTTCCGGTTTTGTCTCTGCAGGCGCTCGCTGACGCACCGGCCTGCCTTCGCCAGTGCCGCCATGCGGTACGCGCAGGCAGAGTCCTGAACGGCCTTTCCGCGGCGCTTCTGGTGCTGCTTGCCGGACTTGCAGGCGGTGTCTTTTCACCTGCACTTGATTTTGGAGACCGGCCGCTGCTGTGCGCGCTTCTGAGCTTATTCATCACGGCGGTCAGTGCGCTTCTGGCCTGCATTGCCGTTCCGTCTGCACCAGCCCGGCACCCGGAAGAAGAGCCGCCGCAGCCTGCGCAGCCCCAGCCGGAAGCTGTTTCTGCCGAAGCCAGCACCACGGCGCTCCGCATGGACGAGCTTCCGGCTGTTCCCGGAAAGATCGCGCTGGAGCAGGCGCTTCTGGACGTTCCGGGCGTTCTGACCGCCGAAGCCAATTATGAGACTGGCATCATCCTTGTCACCGGTACAGCTGACAAAGAAACGCTCCTGCGCGCGATCGCAGAAGCGGCATCTGTCAAGGAGGGAAAACAATGAACAAAGATATGTGCATAGCCTGCGGCGATGGATTTTTGAATATTCGTTCCGGTGCGATCATCATGAAGGATGGAAAGCTTCTGATGGTTGGCAATGACCGTGACTACCTCTACTCCGTTGGCGGAAGGTTAAAATTTGGCGAAACAGCAGAAGAAGCTGTTGTCCGTGAAGTGTTTGAAGAAACGGGCGTTCAGATGGAAATTGACCGCCTTGGCTTTGTGCATGAAAACTATTTCTACGGAGATGCGCCTTCCAACCGGAACAGGCTGATTTATGAGATCTCATTTTTCTTCTATATGAAAGTGCCTGATACGTTTGTGCCGGTCAACGAAAGCTTCACGGAAGGTAACAGCAAAGAACACCTGGTGTGGGTTTCGCCCGATGCGGACGTTCCGATCTATCCGGAGTTTTTCAGAACCGAATTGAAGAATCCGGCAGACACAGTAAAGTATTTCACGACGGACGGGAGATAAATGAACAGGCATGACCGAAATCATGCCTGTTCCAAAAACTGAATCTTACATTCTTGCCAGCAGGGCGCATCAGCCCTGCTTTCATCTCGTTATGTTTCGTCGGCAAGATCAATGCCGTTCAGTTCTACGCCCTCGTCCGCTTTGATGAGAATGTACCGCACGCCGCCGAGCACGCGGGTCTCCACGAGGTCCGGCCGTTCCGGATTGACCGTGATCGACACGTCCGGTGTTTTCAGTACGCATTTTTTCACGTCGACAAGGTTCCGGGGGTTCAGAACCGCGCCGCCGCCGAACGACTCGTCAAACTGCGTGCCGAACTGCATACGCTTCTCCTCTGAGACGCCGCAGCCCTCGAGCACGTCCTTGAGCTCGTCGCCGCTCACGACCAGCGGATCCTCGCTTTTCGTCTCCTGCCAGGCATCGATCCTGTCCTTCAGCTCCTGCCGCACCTGCTGCACGACCGCGAGCGAGCATTCCTCGTCCAGCGCATTCCGAAGCACGCCGCCGAACGTCTCCCGCTGCTCGTCCGCCGGCATCGGCGGCTGCACATGGAACAGCGCGTCGATGAGCGCCTGATTGTCCGCGCCGGAGGAATGCGTATAGAACAGGCAATTATAAAGATTTGTCCGCCGTCCGTCGAACGCGGGGAAGAGGAACCCGGTCTCCGGCATACCGGCGGCCCAGCCTGCCGAGCGGTTGTGAAATGTCTTTTCCTCGGCGACATAGCTCAGAAGCTCCTTGCCGGGCTTGACCGGGCAGATTGCGCAGACAAAGTAGGAGAAAACCTCACTTCCGTCCTCGAGCTTTGCGCCATCCTTGGCCTTGAATGGGACGTCGTAGCGCTCGTGCGCGAGCAGAATGAGGAAATTTTCCTCGAAACTGACAGCACCGATGATCGTTTCAAAGAGCGTTTTACGTGCAGTCTCGTCATCCAGCGCGGTCTCGCGCAGGCGCATAAGCAGACGATGCTCGTCGGAATCGGCGACCTGCTTCGTGGTAAAAGACAGATCAATCAGGTTTTTATCCGGCGTCCCGGAAAGGGCGCGGCGGAAAATGGCCAGATATTTTTCCTTATCCTCCTCCGCCATCAGGCCGAACGGCTCCCGGAAGGTGGACAGGATCTCCCCGCTGGAAGCGACATAGCAGCCGTACACGGCGGTCAGATTGGTGCGGTCAGGCTTCATACGGCGCCGCAGCTCGCCGATCTCTTTATTGGTCATGGAAAGAAAACTCCTTGTGCTGAAAGTCTTTATAGTATATCATAACGGTGACAACTTTTCCAGTCGGAACCTTTTTCCGCACGTTTCGTCTAAAGAAGCAGAAAAGGAGAGAACCAGCATGATTTTTTATCTGAAAGAAGAATTTATGTCCTTCGATCATTTTGATATCTGGGACGAACAGGAGCAGTTGGTCTACAGCGCCGACCGCGAGTTTTTCAATTTTGGCCGGAAGCTCGTGGTGCAGGACGCCTCCGGACAGCAGGTCGCCGAGGTGCAGCATGTGCCGTTCTCGCTGCCATGTACCTATGCTTTGCGCATCGGCGGACGGGAATATGACCTGACGCGGAATTTTGCGCTGTTTTCCCGCAGCTATTCGCTGGACGAGCTGGGCTGGGAGGTCGAAGGTGATTTCATGGGTCTGGACTACGAGATCACCAAAAACGGCAGCCGCGTGGCCGCCATTTCCCGGGCGTTTCTGACCATCGGCGACCGCTATGCGCTTGAGATTGCCGACCCGCGCGATGCGCTGATCGCGCTCTGCACCGTCCTCGCCATCGACTGCTGCGATGAGGAACACAGCCGCTGACAAACTAAAACCCCGCCTTGCGGCGGGGTTTTGTGTTATGCCTGCTTCCACTTCCGGCAGCGGCGCATTTTTTTGCGCTTTCTGACGGCGGCGGAGATGACAAAGAACAGGATCACTGCCGCGACGGCGGCCAGCGTCAGGATCAGGTAGAGCGTCGTGTTCGAGCCGCTCGTCTTGACCGACAGCCACAGATCGTTCATGTTCTGCGTCGCTTCTACGCTCAGCTCAGCAAAGGCTTCACTGCGCGCAAGTGTCTCATCATCCGGATAGGCGACCGGGCTCGAGGTGACTTCCTCGTCCATATACTCCTTTGCCGCCGTTTCCGGCGTGGAATAGCCGATATAATCCAGATTTGCAGCCGAGATATCCGGGCGGCAGAGGTAGTTGATGAACGCTTCGGCACCTTCCTTGTTCTGGCAGCCCTTCGGGATGCACATGGCGTCGATGAAGATGTTGTAGCCCTCTTTCGGATGGCTGAAGCCGAGATCCGGGTTTTCCTCGACCATGGTCAGGTAGTCGCCCGCGTAATACGGGGCCGCCCAGGCCTCGCCGCGCTCCATCTTGTCAAAGATCTGGTCCATGACATACGCCTGCAGGACGGGCTTCTGCGTCGCCAGAAGATCAGCGGCCTGCCGCAGCTCGTTTTCATCCTCGGTGTTGAGGCTGTAGCCCAGCATGGACTCGGCGATGGCGAATGCGTCTCTCGGGTTATCGAACATCAGGAGCTTGCCGGCATACTTGCTGTTCCACAGGCAGGACCAGCTTTCCGCGTCTTCATCCGAGATATACTGCCGGTTGTAGATGAGGCCGACCGTGCCCCACGTGTAGGGGACGGAATAGGTGTTCTCCGGGTCGTAGGCCTGATTGCGGAAGTTCTCGTCGATATACTCGTAGTTCGGGATGTTCGCAAAGTCCAGCGGCTCGAGCATATCCTCGGAGATGAGCTTTGCGATCATGTAATCGGACGGGATGATGACGTCAAACGTCGTGCCGCCGGTTTTGAGCTTGGTGTACATCGATTCGTTGGAATCGAAGGTCAGGTAATTGACCTTGATGCCGGTCTCTTCCTCGAACGCCTTGATGACGTCCAGACTGTCGTCCGTACCGTCGGAAATATACTGGCCCCAGTTATAGACCGTGATCTCATTGGCGGCAGCGTGTACCGGCGCGGGAAGCACGCACAGCAGCAGAACCAGCGCGAGCAGCGCCGAAAAAATACGTTTTTTCATGCGCGCGCCCTCCTCGGCTGCTGCTTGGCCTTGTCAGACTTGGCCTGCAGCAGGTTCATGACGACCATCAGAAGAAGGATGGTAATAAACATCAGTGTAAACAGGGCATAGACCTTCGGCTGAATGGGCTTTTTCACGTAATTGTAGATCTCGACAGGCAGGGTAATGAAGCGGGAGCCGGTCACGAAATACGAAATGACGAAGTCGTCCAGGCTCATCGTGAACGCCATCAGCGCACCGGAGATGACGCCCGGCATGATCTCATGGATGACGACCTTTGTGAACGCCTGCATCGGCGTGCAGCCGAGATCCAGCGCGGCCTCGACCAGATCCTTGTCCATCTGCTGCAGCTTCGGCATGACGTTCAGGATCACGTAGGGGAGATTGAACGTGATATGCGCGATCAGGAGCGTCCAGAAGCCGAGGACGGAATTGGTCTTCAGCATCGTCCCGGCAAAGGCAAACAGCAGCGCCAGCGCAACGCCGGTCACGATATCGGGGTTCGTCATCGGGATATTCGTCATGGTCATGACGGCGGAGCGAAGCTTGCCCTTCATGCCATGGATGCCGACGGCGGCCATGGTGCCAACAATGGTGGAGACGAGCGTAGACAAAAGCGCAATGATAAGTGAGTTGCGCAGCAGCGTCAGAAGGGTGCTGTCGCGGAAGAGATTGGCATACTGCCGGAAGGTAAAGCCCTTGAAGGTCGCGATGTCCGTGCCGGTGTTGAACGAGGCGATAGCCAGAACGATCATCGGGATATACAGGAAAATGAACACCAGAATGGTGATGGTTCTGTTGACGTGCTTCATACCTTGATGACCTCCTCTTCATCGCCCTCACCGAAGTGGTTCATGATGGCAACGCAAATGAAGATCAGCACCATCAGCACAAGGCTCATGGCAGCGCCGAGATTCGGGTTGTAGGCGGTCTTGAACTGGGATTCGATCACGTCGCCGATGAGCGTCGTACCGGTAGAGCCGAGCTTCTGGGAAATATAGAAGGTCGAAACAGCGGGGACGAACACCATCGTCAGGCCGGACAGGATGCCGGGGCCGGACAGAGGCAGGATCACCTTGGAGAAGACCTGAGACGGCGTGCAGCCGAGATCCAGTGCGGCCTCGACCAGACGATTGTCGATCTTCATGATGACTGTGTACAGGGGCAGGATCATGTACGGCAGGTAGTTATAGACCATGCCGAGAATGACAGCGCCGTTCGTCCGGATAAGCGGCAGCGGGTGCAGGCCGATGTTCTGCAGGAAGGTATTGAGAATACCCGTGTCCTCCAGCATGCCGACCCACGCCAGCGTGCGCAGCAGAAAGCTCATGCACATGGGGAGCATAATGAGCATTTCCAGAAACCGCTGCGTGAGAGGTTTGCACTGCGCAATAAAATACGCGACCGGGTAGCCGATCACAAGGCAGATGAGAGATGCGAACAGGCTCAGCCAGATCGAACGCAGGAAGATCGGCAGATAGGTGCCGATCGCCGCGAGATTGGCCAGCGTGAACTGACCGGTCATGGAATCGGTCAGCGCGTAATACACAACGATGCCAAGCGGGATGATCGTGAACAGGATCATCCACACGATATACGGGCAGGCGAGCAGCTTGTTATTCTTCATCGGCTTCTTCCTCCGAGGCGTCGGCAATCTCGTCATATTCCGCGCTGTAGGAGGAGTAGTCGCCGTAAAGACCGGAGTACTCGCTCTTGTGCATGATATGGATATCCTCTGGATTGAGGCGAATGCCGATATACGCGTCAACGGGGCAGTAGTCGGTGGTCTGGATGAGCCACTTGAAGCCCTTGAAGTCGACAATGGTGTCGTAGTGGACGCCCTTGAAGGTGACAGAAGTGACGGTGCCGCACAGGTGGCCCTGCTCGGGCGGGACGATGTCGATATCCTCCGGGCGGATGACGACGTCGACCGGCTCGTTGGGTGCAAAGCCCTTGTCGACACACTGGAACTTGCGGCCGAAGAATTTGACCAGATAATCCTCGATCATCACGCCGTCGAGAATATTGGACTCGCCGATGAAGTCCGCAACGAACGCGTTCTTCGGCTCATTGTAGATATCCTCCGGGCGGCCGATTTGCTGGATCTTGCCCTTGTTCATGACGACGATGGTGTCGGACATGGTCAGGGCCTCTTCCTGATCGTGGGTGACATAGATAAAGGTGATGCCCATGCGCTGCTGGATGTTTTTCAGTTCGTTCTGCATATCCTTGCGCAGGCGAAGATCGAGCGCGCCGAGCGGCTCGTCCAGAAGCAGGACCTGCGGGCGGTTGACCAGTGCGCGCGCGATGGCCACACGCTGCTGCTGACCGCCGGAAAGGGAAGTGACCTTGCGGTTTTCAAAGCCCTTCAGGCTGACGATCTCCAGCATTTCCGTCACGCGGTCGTCAATTTCCTGCTCCGGCACCTTTGCGATACGCAGTCCGAACGCGATGTTGTCATACACGTCCAGATGCGGGAACAGGGCGTAGCGCTGGAAGACCGTATTGATCTTGCGCTTGTATGCCGGCACATCATTGATGCGCTGGCCATTAAATAACACATCACCGGAGGTCGGTGTCAAAAACCCGCCTATAATCCGGAGCATAGTGGTTTTTCCGCATCCACTGGGACCCAGCAATGTGAGAAATTCCTTATTGTTGATGTACAGATTGATGTTGTCGAGAATCGTCTCTCCGTCCTCGAATGTCATAGTGAGATTCGTGAGGCGAATGAGCTCCTTGGACATGTATCCTCCCCCATTTCATAAAAAATCGTATGTGTCGGAAGACGTCGCAGCCGCCCGAAACATACTGGTTTGAATATATCGGTCAGGGGTAGTTTTGTCAATATCAAAACGAAAAAAATATGCAAAAAAGTTGGAAGAAAAATTAGGATTTTCTTCCAACTTTGACGGATTTATAAAAGAAATCGACTTATGTAAAGTATTCCTGCACGAAATCCACAGATTCCACCTGAAACGTCTTTCCGTCAAGATACGCAAGGCACCCGGCGTCCGTCGTGAACCGGAAGGTCAGCTTGTAGGAATAGAGCGCCTGATATTTCCGGTCGTAGCGCTTATCGAGCTTTCCGTATTTGCCGTCGCCCAGCAGCGGCCAGCCTGCGGCGGCCATCTGCGCGCGGATCTGGTGAGTGCGGCCGGTGATCAGCTCGCACTCGACGAGGCTCAGGCCGTTTCTGGACTGCAGGGTGTTATAGAGCGTGATGCAGGTCTTGGAACCCTTCTGCGGCGTTTTTGTAATGTAGACGCGGTTCTCTTTTGCATCCTTGAACAGCTGCCCCTCGAGCTTTCCGGACGCCGGGCGCGGTGTGCCCTGCACGATGCAGAGATAGCGCTTGTCGATCTCCCGGTCCTTGATCTTCTGGTTGAGGATGCGCAGCGCTTCGGCATTCTTTGCCGCGATGACGATGCCGCCGGTGTTGCGGTCGATGCGGTTGCAGAGCGCGGGCGTGAATGCGTGTTCCTCCCGCGGACGCCATTCGCGCTTGGCGTAGAGATAGGCCTGAATGTGATCGATGAGCGTCTTGCCGTATTCCGCACCGTCGTGCGGATGAACGGCCTGCCCGGGCTTTTTGTCGACGAGCAGGATGTTTTCATCCTCATATACAATATGGAGCTTCGGCGCGCTGACGGTCAGATAGGCGTTTTCTTCCTTCGGGGTATCAAAAAACTCGTCGTTGATGTATAATTGAAGCACGTCACCGGCTGTCAGACGCGTGTCGCGCTCGGCGCGTTTGCCGTTCAGCTTGACTCTCTTGAGGCGAATATATTTCTGCGCCAGAGAAGCCGGCAGCAGGGGAACGGCCTTGGCCAGAAAGCGATCGAGCCGCTGGCCGGCGTCATTGGGTGTGATCGTAAATTCTTTCATGCGTGTCTCCGGATCTTAGAATTTTTCTTATTCTACCATGCGCATGTCCGCCTGTAAAGAATCCGGCAGGAAAGAAAAAGAGCGAAAAATTTGTGAAAAAGTATTTGACTTCCACGCAATTATTCGATATAATATCCATCGCACGATTATGGATGGGAGGACGCTATGCTTCTGGACTTAAAGCCGATTCTTGTGACGCCCGGTGCAAGCCGTCCGTTTGAGGCAAGCGAAGATCTGTCCGATCTGGTATTCGGCAGCTGCCGCCCGGCAAGCGAGCCGGTTCTGGCCAGCGGAAGCGTCCGCAACACCGCAGGCGTTCTGGAGCTGACCGGTGAGGTCCGCACGACGCTGCACGGTATCTGTGACCGCTGCGCAAGTCCCTTTACGCGTGAGATCTCCATTCCCGTCCACGCTGTTCTCGTTCCCGAAGCGGAGCTGGAGCAGGCGGAGGATGAATGGGTCTTCGGTATCCACGACGGCTGCGCCGATCTGACCGACATCGTAACGACTGCGTTCGTGCTCGGCATGGACAGCCAGCTTCTGTGCAGCCCCGACTGCAAGGGCATCTGCTTCCGCTGCGGCAAAAACCTCAATGAAGGTCCCTGCGATTGCAGAAAAGAACCTGATTCCCGTTTTGCTGTTTTACAGCAGTTACTGGATAAATAAGTAGATAATGTGCCCTCGGGCATTTGAACCAAGGAGGTGTACCACATGGCAGTACCCAAGAGAAAAGTATCCCGCGCGAGAAGAGATAAGAGACGCAGCTCCCACTGGAAACTGGCGATCCCCGGCGTCGTCGCTTGCCCGAAGTGCGGCGAGCCGCGCCTGCCTCACAGAGCATGCAAGGCTTGCGGCTACTACAACGGCCGTGAAGTCATTTCTGTAGAAGCCAAGTGATTTCGCTGAAAAGATGAGAGGGAGGCGTGCGCCTTCCTCTTTTCTTGTTATGAAAGGAGGCAAACCGGTATGTCTAAACCGATCGTTGCCATCGTTGGCCGGCCGAACGTCGGCAAATCGATGCTCTTCAATAAGCTGACCGGCAAGCGCATGGCGATCGTCGAGGATACGCCCGGCGTCACCCGTGACCGGATCTACGGAGAATGCGAGTGGAACGGCCGCAGCTTCGCCCTTGTCGATACCGGTGGCATTGAGCCGGGCACCAACAATGAAATGCTGAAGTTCATGCGCCGCCAGGCGGAGATCGCCATTGAGACGGCCACGGTGATCATCATGGTCGTCGACGTGACCGTCGGCCTGACCGCGGCTGACGCGGAGGTCGCGTCCATGCTCAAGCGGTCGAAAAAGCCAGTCGTGCTGGCTGTCAACAAGTGCGACCAGACCGGCCATGCCAACCCGGACGCATACGAATTTTACGCCCTCGGCCTCGGCGACCCGATCGAGGTCTCTGCCGTCCACGGCCACGGCACCGGCGACCTGCTCGACGCCTGCGTCGAGAGCTTCCCGCCGGATGACGGGGAAGAATACGACGAGGACGTCATCAAGGTCGCGATCATCGGCAAGCCGAACGTCGGCAAGTCGAGCCTGCTCAACAAGATCCTCGGCGAAGAGCGCGTGATCGTCTCCAATGTCGCAGGCACCACGCGCGATGCCATCGACAGCTATTTCGAAAACAGCTCCGGCAAATTCCTGTTCATCGACACCGCCGGCATGCGCCGTAAGTCCAAGGTCGACGACGCAGTCGAAAAGTATTCGAACCTGCGCTCCGTCGCCGCCATCGAGCGCGCGGACGTGTGCCTCATCCTGATCGACGCCAATGAGGGCGTCACGGAGCAGGATACCAAGGTCGCCGGACTGGCGCATGAGGCGGGCAAGGCCTGCATCATCGTCGTCAACAAGTGGGATACCGTCGAAAAGGACACGAATACCATGGACGAGAAGACAGCGGAGATCCGCCGCGACCTCAGCTATATGACCTATGCGCCCGTCGTGTTCATTTCCGCGCTCACGGGCCAGCGGGTCGACAAGCTGTTCGATATGATCGTCGCTGTTTCCAACCAGAACAGCATGCGCATCACGACCGGCATGCTCAACAACATTCTGGAAGACGCCACCGCGCGCGTCCAGCCGCCCACGGACAAGGGCCGCCGTCTGAAGATCTACTATATCACGCAGGTCGGCGTCAAGCCGCCGCATTTCGTATTCTTCTGCAACGACAGCAGGCTCTTCCACTTCTCTTACCAGCGGTATCTGGAAAACCAGATCCGTGCCGTCTTCGGCCTGACCGGTACGCCGATCAAGATCACTATCCGCCAGAAGGGCGACAAGGAAGAGGTATAATCAAACGATCCCGGCGGAAATGTGTTCTGCCGGGATCTCTGCAAAAGGGGAGCTTTTCCATGCAGATTCAACCACATACGATTCATTTGAAGGATGGCAAGGAAGTCCTGCTGCGCAGCCCGGAGAAGACCGATGCGCAGGCAATGCTCGACTATATGCGCATCACCAGCAGCGAAACGCACTTTATGGCGCGCTATCCGGAGGAATGCCCGACAGACATCCAGTGGGAATATGACTTTCTCGACCGGCTTGCACCGCACGCAAAGAGCTTTATGATCGTTGCTGTCCTGGACGGTGAGCTGGTCGGCGGCTGCTCTGTGATGGCAGTGAACAGCCACATCAAAACACGCCACCGCAGCAGTCTCGGCATTTCCATCCTGCAGAAGGCCTGTAATACCGGTCTTGGCACGGCAATGGTCGATATGGCGCTGCGGCAGGCGAAGGAGAACGGCTTTGAGCAGGTCGAGCTTGGTGTGTTCGAGGACAATCCCCGCGCCCGGCACGTCTATCAAACACTCGGCTTTCAGGAGCAGGGGCGCACACTGCGTGCGTTCCGGCTGAAGGACGGCACGTATCGCGACGAGATCCAGATGGTAAAATTTCTTTGATTCAAAAAGGAGACAGGACAATGGAACAGAAATACGCAGAATACGCCGTTCAGAAGGCGGTTGAACTGCTGGCGATCGACAGCCCCACGGGCTTTACGGACCGGGCTGTGGCATGGGTGCTGGATGCATTCGCGGCGCTCGGCTTTGAGGCAAAAAAGACAGCCAAGGGCGGCGTGCTCGTCGATCTCGGCGGCGAAGCATCTGATGAGGGCGCGCTGCTTCTGCAGGCGCACACGGATACGCTCGGCGCAATGGTCGCAGAGGTCAAGGCCAACGGCCGTCTGCGTGTAACGAATCTCGGCGGCATGCGCGCAGAGAACGGAGAAACGGAAAATATCCGCGTCTACACACGCGCCGGCAAGGTCTATGAAGGCACGCTCCAGCTGTGCAACGCGTCTGTCCATGTGAACGGCGACTACGGCAAGACCGACCGCACGTTCGACACGACGGAGATCCTGCTGGACGAGACCGTCTCCTCCGCGGAAGAGACCCGCGCACTCGGCATCGAGACCGGCGATATCGTCTGCTTTGACCCGCGCACGCGCGTGACCGCTTCCGGCTACATCAAGAGCCGCTTCCTCGACGATAAGCTGTCCGTCGGTATCCTGCTGGGCTTTGCAAAGTATCTGCGGGACGAGGGTAAGCAGCTGCAGCGCCGGACCTTCGTCCATGTGACCGTCTACGAAGAGGTCGGCCACGGCGGGGCGGCTTCTGTTCCGGCAGGCGTGACGGAGTCCATCAGCGTGGATATGGGCTGTGTCGGCGACGGTCTTGCCTGCACGGAGCGGCAGGTTTCGATCTGCGCAAAGGACTCCGGCGGGCCGTACAGCTACGAGGTCGTCGGCAAGCTCATCGACGCGGCCAGGCGCGAGGGAGCCGATTACGCGGTCGACGTCTACCCTCATTACGGCTCCGACGTGGAAGCGACGCTCAGCGCAGGCTATGACATCCGCCACGGACTCATCGGCTCCGGCGTCTACGCCAGCCACGGCTACGAGCGCAGCCATAAGGACGGCGTTCTCAATACGCTCAAGACGCTCAAGGGCTACCTGCACGTCTGAGATTGCAAAACAGCCTCCGGAGCGAGACGCTCCGGAGGCATAAAGCAGCAGAAAGAGAAAAGAGCAGGCCTTACGGCTTGCTCTTTCGACTTGTTGTCATTAGATCGCGCGCTCAACCTTGTTGGAACGCAGGCATCTTGTACAGACATATACGTGGCGCGGAGTACCGTCAACGATTGCCTTGACACGTTTGACGTTGGGCTTCCATGCACGGTTAGCACGTCTGTGAGAGTGGGAGACCTTGATGCCGAATGTCACGCCCTTGCCGCAGATATCGCATTTTGCCATCAGCTGCACCTCCTTGCCATAGGAAAATCAGTTTGAAGCGCTCACAAAGCGCCGACAAATATATTAGCAGATGCTTTTCCAAAATGCAAGTGCTTTTTTGTGAAAATTTGAAAAAATCTATCGGAACGCGCAATTGAATTTCCCTGTTGCGAAACTGCCGCAAAGCGGGTATAATCAAATCACTACCTGAAATGAGGTGATTGCGTGGCAAATACCTATACCGTTCTGCTGTCCGAGCTTGTTTCGGAGTTTAATCTTGAGTTTTTCTACCGCTCGTCGGATTTTGACAAGATCCGCGTAACGGTCGACGATATCAGCCGTCCCGGCCTGCATCTGGCCGGTTTCTTTGATCATTATGAGCCGATGCGCGTCTATGTCTGCGGTACGGTCGAAACGGCCTATCTGCAGAAGCTCACGCCGGAGGAGCGGATCATTATTTTTGATCATTTTCTCTCCTATAAGTGCCCGGCGCTCATCTTCGCCCGCGGCTTTGAGCCGATGCCGGAATGTCTGGAGATGGCGAAGAAATACGACGTGACCGTCCTCGGCACCAAGGATACGACCTCTTATATCGTATCGAGCCTCATTACCTATCTCAAGAGCGCGCTCGCCCCGCGCGTGACGCGCCACGGCGTTCTGGTCGAGATCTACGGCGAGGGCATTCTCATCAACGGCGACAGCGGCATCGGCAAGAGCGAGACCGCTATTGAGCTGGTCAAGCGCGGCCACCGCCTGATCGCGGACGACGCGGTCGAGATCAAAAAGGTCTCTCCGCACGAGCTGGTCGGCTCCGCGCCGCCTGTTCTCAAGCACTATATCGAGCTGCGCGGCATCGGCGTCATCAACGTCGCAAAGCTGTTCGGCATGGGCGCGGTCAAGGAAAGCTCCAATATTGATCTCATCATCAACATGGTCCCGTGGCGCGACGGCGAAGCGTATGACCGTCTCGGCATGGAGACGCAGTATACCGAGATCCTCGACGTCAAGGTTCCGTCCATCACGGTTCCCATCACGCCGGGCCGAAATCTTGCCGTCATCTTTGAGGTCGCCGCCATGAATAACCGCCAGAAGCGCATGGGCTACAATGCGGCCGTGGAATTTACCGAGCAGATGAGCAAGTATTTCACCTCCCGCAATGACGATTGAGTGACCTTCTCCAAAAAGATAAAAAGAGGAAGCCGCGGGCTTCCTCTTTTATTTTTATCCTGAATATGCTATGATGGAATAAATAAAACACCCGGAGGCGTTTATGTGGGCTTCTGACTCTCAATTGCAAACGATCATCCGTTCCTGCGGCCAGCTGGAGCTTTGGCTGCAGGAGCCGCTCAGCCGGCATACCTCCTTCCGCACCGGAGGCCCCGCCGCCGTGATGGCGTTCCCAAAAACTGTACAGGAGCTGCAGCAGCTGCTCCGCAGCGCGGCAGACGCCGGGGTTGAGCCGTATCTGCTGGGCGCAGGCACGAATATCCTCGCGCCGGACGAGGGGCTGCAGGCGCTCGTCATCTGCACCAAGGACGCGCTCTGCGGCCTCCGCCTGACCGGCGAAACGCAGCTGGAGGTCTTTGCCGGAGAAAGCATGGCGCGCACCGCCGTGTTTGCCCGCCAGCACGCGCTGACCGGGCTGGAATTTGCCCACGGCATCCCCGGTACACTCGGCGGCGGCGTTTTTATGAACGCTGGCGCCTATGGCGGAGAGCTGCGGCAGGTCGTGCAGTCTGTGACAGTTTTGACTTTGGACGGTGCGCTACGGCAGTTTGCTGCCGCTGACTGCGGCTTCGGCTACCGGAGCAGCGTCTTTCAGCGCACGCCCTGCGTCATTGTCAGCGCGCGGCTGCAATTGCAGAAGGGAGACCCCGATGCGATCGGCGAGACCATGCGCGCGCTGATGGAAAAGCGGAAGGCCTCGCAGCCGCTCGAGCTGCCGTCTGCCGGCAGCACCTTCAAGCGCCCGGAGGGATATTTCGCCGGCCCGCTCATCGAGCAGGCCGGGCTCAAGGGCGAAGGCTTCGGCGGCGCGCAGGTCTCAAAAAAGCACGCGGGCTTCATTGTCAACACCGGCGGCGCAACGACCGCCGACATTCTCAAAACGATCGAGCTTGTACAGACGCGCGTCCGACAGCTTTCCGGCGTTTCGCTGGAGCCGGAGGTCCGGATCTGGTAAAGGAGAAGCAGTATGCAGTTTGTAATTATTTCCGGCATGTCCGGCGCGGGCAAGAGCAAGGCCGCATCCGATCTGGAGGATCTCGGCTTTTACTGCGTCGACAATATGCCGGCAGAAATGATCCCGCAGTTTGCCCAGCTGTGCCTCGCCACAAAGGGGCGGTATGAGAAGGTCGCGCTCGTGACGGATATCCGCGCGAGCATGACGTTTGATTCGCTGTTTCAGTCGCTGCAGAAGCTCGACGAAATGCATCTGCAGTATTCCATCTATTTTGTTGAGGCCAGCACCGAGGTCATCATCAAGCGCTATAAGGAGACGCGCCGCCTGCATCCTCTCATGAAGGACGGCTCCACACTGCAGGGTGCCATTGCGCGCGAGCGCGAACTGCTGGCCCCCGTCCGCAACCGCGCCAATGCCATCATCGACACGTCCAATCTCTCCACCGGCAAGCTGCGCGGGATGCTCATCGATCTTGCTGCCGGAGGGCTGCGCGAGCATTCCATGAACGTGCGCGTCGTGTCCTTCGGCTTCAAATACGGTCTGCCGCTCGAGGCCGATCTGGTCTTTGACGTGCGTTTTCTGCCGAATCCATATTATATTCCGGAGCTGAAAACGCAGACTGGGATGGACGAGCCGGTGCGCAGCTTTGTGTTCCAGTATCAGCAGACGCTGGACTTCGTCACCAAGACGGAAGATCTTCTGTCCTTCCTGCTGCCGAACTACCTCGACGAGGGCAAGACCGATCTTGTCATCGCCGTCGGCTGCACCGGCGGCAAGCACAGGAGCGTCTGCATTGCGAAGGAGCTTTCCGAGTTCGTTCGGAAAAAGGGCTATGCCACGGTCCTCAGCCACCGTGACATGGGCAGAAGGTGAGCGCCATGGCCGACTTTTCTGAACAGATCCGTTTGTACGAGCCGCGCCGCCGTCCGCCGAGGATCACCGCCATCGGCGGCGGGCATGGACTGTCCGCCATGCTGCGCGGCCTGAAGGCCTATACGAAGGACATTACCGCCATTGTGACCGTCGCGGATGACGGCGGCGGCTCCGGTATGCTTCGCGAGGATCTCGGCATGCTGCCGCCGGGCGATATCCGCAACTGCATCATGGCGCTTGCCAATACCGAGCCGACCATGCAGCAGCTGCTCGATTACCGATTCACCGAGGGCAGTCTTGCCGGGCAGAGCTTCGGCAATCTGTTTTTAGCTGCCATGAACGGCATTTCCGGCTCGTTTGACGAGGCCGTACACCGCATGGGAGACGTCCTCGCCATCACCGGCCGCGTGCTGCCGGTCACGAATCAGGACGTGCATCTGGAGGCGGAGTTCCACGACGGCAGCCGCGTGCTCGGCGAGAGCAAGATCTTCTACGCCAAAAAGATCAACAATTCCCGGATCCGCAAGGTCCGGCTCGTCCCGGAGCGCCCAGCCGCGCTGGAGGAGAGCGTCGACGCCATCCGGAATGCCGATATCATCGTCATCGGCCCGGGAAGTCTCTATACCAGCATCATCCCGAACTTTCTTGTCAGCGGCATTTCCGACGCCGTGCGGGAAAGCAAGGCGCTGAAGCTTTATATCCTCAACATCCTGACGCAGGACGGCGAGACCGACGGCTATGATGCCGACGATCATGTCCGTGCCATTCTTGAGCATGCAGGCCCCGGCGTGATGGATGTCTGCATTGCCAATAACGCCGTCGTTCCGCCGCGGCTGATGGAGCCGTACGCCAAAGAGGGCGTCACGCAGCTGGAGCTGCGCCGGGAGGATATCGAGCAAATGGGCATTGCGGTGCGCACGTTCCCGCTTCTGGAGCCGGGACGCTATATCCGCCACAATTCCGATGCGCTGGCACGCGCGATCCTGTCCGTCTGGCAGGAGTTCAGAAACCGATAACAGGAGGGAATCCCCATGTCCTTTTCCTCAAATGTCAAGCAGGAGCTCTGCCGCCTGCCGATCAGCCGCCGCCAGGAGAGTGCAGCGGAGCTGTATGGGATCCTGCTTTACTGCAATGCATTTACCGCGGAACTGATCCGCGTCACGACCGAATCCCGCGATCTGGCCGACCGCCTGCCGCGGCTCATGAAAAAGGTCTTCGGCTTCTCCTTCGATCAGGAGCCGGACGCAGAGCAGACCGGCAAGCTTGTCTTTTCCATCGAATCGCAGGAGAAGATCCACAAGATCTTCGCGCAGTTCGGCCTGAGCGCCGCGCGTGACATCACGCTGCATGTCAACTACGGCATGCTGGAGGAAGACGACGAACGGCTGGCATTCCTGCGCGGCGCGTTTTTGTCCGGCGGCTCTGTCACGGACCCGGCCAAGCGGTACCATCTGGAGCTGACGACGTCCCACTACAAGGTCAGCCGCGAGACCTGCGCGCTGCTGCTTGACGCAGGCTTTTCTCCGAAGGAGACCATGCGCGGCGGCAACAGTATTCTCTACTTCAAGCAAAGTAACCTCATCGAGGATTTTCTGACCGCCATCGGCGCGCCGGTCTGCGCCATGGGCGTGATGGAGGCGAAGGTCGAAAAGGATCTTCGCAACGGCGTCAACCGCCGCGTCAACTGCGAGACTGCAAACCTCACCAAGGTCGTCGACGCGTCCATGGAGCAGGTCGCTGCCATTAAGAAGCTGCAGAAGCGCGGCATTCTCAAGGATCTGCCGCCCAAGCTCCGCGAGACGGCGAAGCTCCGCCTTGATAATCCGGAAGCGACACTGCAGGAGCTTGCCGCCATGCAGGACCCGCCCGTTTCCAAATCCGCCATGAACCACCGCATGCGCAAGCTCGTCGCGCTTGCCGGTGAAACCTGAAAGGAGCCGCGCAGCCATGAGCTTTGTGCATCTGCATGTCCACAGCGAATACAGCCTGCTTGACGGCGCGTGCCGCATCGGCTCCATGATGGACCGCGTGCAGGAGATCGGCCAGAGCGCCATCGCGCTGACCGATCACGGCGTCATGTACGGCACCATTGATTTTTACCGCGCGGCGAAAAAGGCCGGGATCAAGCCCATCATCGGATGCGAGGTCTATGTTGCGCGCCGCACGCGGCATGACAAGGTGCATGGCGTGGACAAAGAGCCGTACCATCTGGTGCTCCTGTGCGAAAATGAGACCGGCTACCGCAATCTCAGCTATATGGTTTCACTTGGCTTTACCGAGGGCTTCTATAACCGGCCGCGCATCGATATGGAGCTGCTTCGCGAGCATCATGAGGGTCTGATTGCGCTCTCCGCGTGTCTGGCCGGACGTATTCCGCAGTCGATCATGCAGGATGATCTGCAGGCAGCCGAGCAGGCCGCGCGGGAATACACCGAAATTTTCGGGCCGGAGCATTTCTATCTGGAATTGCAGGATCACGGGATCCCGGAGCAGCGCACCGTCAACGCCCAGATCCGGAAGCTGGCGGAAAAGCTGGATCTTCCGCTCGTTGTGACGAACGACGCGCATTATCTGCGCAAGTCGGACGCAAAGATGCAGGACGTGCTTCTTTGCATCCAGACCGGCAAGACCGTCGACGATCCGAACCGCATGAAATTTGAGACGGAGGAGTTTTACCTCAAGAGCGAGGAGGAATTGCGCGCGCTGTTCCCGGACGTGCCGGAGGCGTTTGACAATACCGTCAAGATCGCAGAGCGCTGTAATGTGGACTTTACCTTCGGCAAGTATTTCCTGCCGGAGTTCAAGCTTCCGGAGGGCGTCACGAGCCTGTCGTATCTCAAAAAGCTCTGCCGTGATGGCTTTGACGAGCTGTATGGGACAGCGCATCCGGAATATCTGCAGCAGCTCGATTATGAGATCGACATGATCGAGAAAATGGGCTTTACCGACTATTTCCTCATCGTGTGGGACTTCGTGCGCTTTGCCAAATCGGCAGGCATTCCGGTTGGCCCCGGGCGCGGCAGCGCCGCAGGCTCCATGGTGACCTACTGCCTGCATATCACCGAGATCGACCCCATGAAATACGGCCTGTATTTCGAGCGCTTTCTCAATCCCGCGCGCGTGACCATGCCCGATATCGACATGGACTTCGGCGACACCCGGCGGTCGGAGGTCGTCGACTATGTCCGGCAAAAGTACGGCGAGGATCACGTGGCGCAGATCGTGACGTTCGGCACCATGGCCGCGCGCGGCTCTATCCGCGACGTCGGACGCGTGCTGAATTTCACCTATGCCGAGACCGACGCCGTTGCAAAGCTCGTGCCGACGACGCTCCATATCACGCTCAAGGACGCGCTGAAGCAGTCGCCGCAGCTGAAGCAGATGTATGACGCCGACGCGCGCGTCAAGGAGCTGGTCGACACCGCCATGGCGTTGGAGGGCATGCCGCGCAACACCTCGACCCACGCAGCAGGCGTGGTCATCACGAAGCTGCCGGTCTATAACTATGTTCCGCTCGCCACCAACGACGGCACGATCGTCACGGAATACACCATGACGACGCTGGAGGAGCTGGGGCTTCTCAAAATGGACTTCCTTGGCCTGCGCAATATCACCGTCATTGACGACGCCATCCGCGATATCCGTAAAACGGAACCCGATTTCTCCATGGCACGCGTCACCGATAATGATCCGAAGGTCATGGACATGCTCACGCAGGGCAGGACTGCCGGTGTGTTCCAGATGGAGTCGACCGGCATGACGGGCGTGTGTATGGGCCTGAAGCCGCAGTCCATTGAAGATCTCTCCATCATCGTCGCCGCCTACCGGCCGGGCCCGATGGAATCGATCCCGCGGCTCATCGCCTGCAAGCAGGACCCGTCGCTTGTCAAATACAAGCACCCGATGCTGAAGCCTATCCTTTCCGTCACCTACGGCTGCATCCTCTATCAGGAGCAGGTCATTGAGATCTTCCGCAAGCTTGCCGGGTACTCGCTCGGACAGGCGGACATGGTGCGCCGCGCCATGAGCAAGAAAAAGGTCAAGGACATCGAAAAGGAGCGCGGCGCGTTCATCCGCGGCGATGCTTCGCGGAACATTTCCGGCTGCGTGGCCAACGGCATCCCGGAGACTGTCGCGGAAGATATCTATAACGAGATGTACGACTTCGCAAACTACGCCTTCAACAAGGCGCATTCCGTCTGCTATGCCGTCATTGCGTATCAAACCGCGTGGTTCAAATGCTATTATCCGCGCGAGTATATGGCGGCACTCATGACCTCCGTCCTCGACAGCTCGGTCAAGATCTCCGAATATATCACCGAATGCCGCGCCATGGGCATTGCGCTCCTGCCGCCGGATATCAACGAATCCAACGATAATTTTACCGTCGTCCCGGGCGGCATCCGCTTTGGGCTTGCCGCGATCAAAAATATCGGGCGCGGCTTCATTCTCAAAGTCATGGGCGCACGCGAGCAGGGTGGGAAATTCACGAGCCTTGAGGATTTTGCCTCCCGCATGTACGGGACGGATCTCAATAAGCGTGCGCTTGAAAACCTCATCAAGGCCGGTGCATGCGACGGCTTCGGGCTCAACCGCGCGCAGATGCTGCGGATCTACGAGACTGTGCTTGACGCCGCAGCCAGCCAGAAGAACAAAAATGTCGACGGCCAGATGGGCCTTTTCGACATGCTCTCTGAGGACACCGCCGTCATGCCCGCCGTTCCCGCACCGGATATCCCGGAGCTGAGCGCGCAGGAACGCATGAACTACGAGAAGCAGACGACAGGTCTGTATCTTTCCGGACACCCGATGGACGATTACCGCCCGCTGCTGCGCGGTATGGATGTCGTTCCCATCGGCGAGATATTGGAATGCTTTGAAAACGGGGAAGACACCTATCAGGATGAGCAGATCGTAAACATTGCCGGTATCGTGGAAGCCATCAAGATGAAAACGACGCGCAGCGGCAGCATGATGGCCTATGTGACCGTGGAGGACGACACTGGCTCTATGGAGCTTCTGACGTTCTCGTCCATCCTTGGCCAGTACGGCTCCATGCTGTATGAGAATGCCGCCGTGATCCTGAACGGCCGCATCTCTGTCCGGGACGAAAAGCCGCCGCAGCTGGTCGTCAACCGCGTCACGCCGATCGGCGACATGCAGGACGCCGATCTTGCGCAGGCCGCGCGCCAGACCGCATCGCAGGCGCACACGCTCTACCTGCGCATTGAAGATGCCTCGTCCCGCGCGGCAAAAAAGGTCCTGCCGATCCTCAAAATGTTCCCCGGCCGCGCCCGCGCCGTTATTTACTACGCCGATACCGGCGCAAGGATGGGCGGCAGCTGCGCGCTGGACGAACGGATGCTGCAGGAGCTGCGCGAACAGCTTGGCGAGAAAAATGTTGTCGTCAAATAGGGCGTTTTTAACAAATCGGCTACACTTTTGTAACAGAACATGCTATACTATATAAGTTATAAAGGGAGGGTTCTGCGTTGCATGCAAAACGGTTGCTTCTGGCCGTGCTGACGGCGCTGCTTGCGCTGCTGCTGACGGGCTGCTTTGTGAAAACAGTCGACGAGCTGTACACGCTGCCGCAGCACTCCGACGACTATAACCGGCTGGAGCAGGCCATTGAGTCTGTCATGAGCGCGCAGAGCGCCGTCTATGCCGCGCCGGTCTCCGGTCTTAACCAGCAGTCCGTGCAGCTGGCCGATCTGGACGGCGACGGGCTGGAGGAAGCGGTCGCGTTTCTGAAAACCACAGGGGAAAAGCCGCTCAAGGCCTATATTTTCTCCATGGTCGACGGCGATTATCAGCCGATGGACGTCATAGAGGGCGACGGCACGAGCTTCGCCAGCGTGGAATACGCCGCGCTGACCGGCGGCCCCGGCGTTGAGATCCTCATCACGCGTCAGCTGTCCACCGACGTTCTGCAGTCGCTGTGCGCCTACACCTATTCCGGAGGCCACGTCGTTGAGCTGATGAGCACCGGCTGCACCGCATACCGCACGGCCGATCTGGACGAAGACGGGCGGACCGATCTGTTTGTCCTGCACTCCGATGCGGAGCGGCAGCAGGGGATCGCCGAGCTGTACCGCTGGCGCGACGGCCAGATGGAGCGTGAGCCGGAGGTCTCTTTGTCCGCCGCGGCGTCTGACATCAGGCGGATTCTGATCGGAGATCTGACTGCGGACGTTCCCGCGGTCTTTGTGGCCAGCGGCTATGAGGACGGAAGCCTTGTCACGGACGTCTTCGCGTTCCGCGGCGGGACATTTCGCAATCTCACCGCAGCCGGTTCCGGCGGCGGGATCTCCACGGTGCGCAACTATTACGTCTATGCCGCGGACATTGACGAGGACGGACGCATCGAACTGCCGGATATCCACACGCTGCCCTCGGCAGCCGATTCCGAGGAAAGCTTTTCCGTGATCGACTGGTATAATCTCAGTCTGAACGCCGTCCGGACGCACAAGTGTACGACCTATCACAATTTTTCCGGCGGCTGGTATCTGACGCTTCCGGATGCGTGGCAGGATCAGCTCTGCATCGTCCGCAGCGCTGAGGTCGGCGGCGTCCGCGGCTACACGTTCTGCCGGTGGGACGGCTCCGCCGTGACCGAGCAGATCTTTACCATCTATGCATTCTCCGGCGACAACCGGACGCAGACCGCGTCCGCCGACGGCCGGTTCATTCTCGCCGAAAAGGGCGATATTACCTACGCAGCACAGCTTGGAACAGGGAAGTGGGCCAAGGAACTCTCCGAAGACGGCCTGAAAGCCATGTTCCGCTTTATCCATATTGACTGGAACTCAGGAGAGACGTGAGGAGCGTAAGAAGATGAAGAAAGTACTCATTCTGGAAGACGAGGTCAGCATCCGCAGCTTCGTCGTCATCAACCTCAAGCGTGCGGGCTATGAGGTCGTGGAGGCCGGTACCGGAGAAGAAGCGCTGGAGCTTCTGAAGACCAATCCGGACGTCGGCGTCGCGATCCTGGATATCATGCTGCCCGGCATTGACGGCTTTGAGGTCTGCCGCAGCATCCGGGCGACGGATAAGAAGATCGGCATTATTATGTTAACCGCAAGAAGTCAGGAAATGGACAAGATCACCGGCCTTATGACCGGCGCTGACGACTATATGACCAAGCCCTTCAGCCCGGCAGAGCTGACTGCACGGATCGACGCGCTCTATCGCCGCATCGACAACGACGCGTCCAGCAATCAGATTGAGCTGAAGCACGGCCCGTTCATCCTGAACACGCGCAACCGCACGCTCGACAAGGACGGCCGCCGCATCAAGCTCACGCAGGTGGAATACGCCATCATGAAGCTGTTCATGCAGAATCCCGGCCGCGCGCTTTCCCGCGAGGATATTCTGGCCGCCGTGTGGGGCCGCGATTATGACGGCGAACTGAAGATCGTCGACGTCAACATCCGCCGCCTGCGCATCAAGATCGAAGACGATACGGCAAACCCGACGTATATCACGACCGTCTGGGGCTTCGGCTACAAGTGGGGCGCCTGACTAGGCGTGTGAGGTGAGGCTTCTTGAAACAGCATAAGCGTCTGTCCGGCATCGAGCGCCGCTGGTTCCTCGGAAACGTCGGCGTGATCACGCTTCTGACCATCGCCTGCGTGCTGGCTGTCATCTTGTTCATGGCGGCCTATTACGATACCAACCTCCGTTCCGGGCTTGAGACCAAGGCCAGAACGACGACAGACTTTTTCAGCAATTACATCAGCCAGAGCTACAACGAATACTATCAGTCCTGCATCAAGTTCGCCAAGAGCTTTGAGGAAAAGGACCGGCTGGAGCTGCAGTTCATTTCGACAAGCGGCAAGATCGTCGCGTCGTCCTACGGGAAATTCACGGGGCGCTCACCGTCCACGCCGGAGATCCAGCAGGCGATCGACAGCCAGCAGACGCGCGTGTTCAAGGGCCGCAATCCCTCCACGGGCGAGCGGATTCTCGCTGTTTCCAGCCCGATGATCTACTCCAACGGCGAGGTGATCGGCGTTCTGCGCTATGTGACGAGCCTGCGCAACGCCGATCTGCAGGTCCTCATGATCGCGCTCATCGCGGCCACCGTCGGGCTTTTGTTCATCGGCGCGATCTTCTTCATGAGCAGCTTTTTTATCAAGTCCATTCTTGAACCGGTCTCGCAGATCAACGCGACGGCCAAGCGCATCGCCGCCGGCTCCTACGGCGTGCAGATCCCGCAGCAGTATGACGATGAGATCGGCGAGCTGGTCAACACCATCAACGATATGTCCGTAAAGATCGGACAGTCCGAAAAGACGCAGACCGAATTCATCTCCTCCGTCTCGCACGAGCTGCGCACGCCGCTGACAGCCATCTCCGGCTGGGGCGAAACGCTGCTGACATCCGAAAATCTGGACGCGGAGACGCGCCGCGGCGTCGTGATCATCGCGCGGGAGGCCAAGCGGCTGACCGGCATGGTCGAAGAGCTGCTGGAATTTACGCGCATGCAGGACGGCCGCTTCACGCTCCATGTCGAAACCGCCGATATTCTGGCGGAGTTTGAGGACACGGTCTTCATGTACGGCAGCCGCCTGAAGCAGGAGGGCATTTCCCTGCACTATGACGGCTGTGAGGAGGAGATCCCGGAGATCCCGTGTGATGTGGCGCGCATGCGGCAGGTCTTCCTCAACATTCTGGACAACGCCGCCAAGCATGGCGGCGAAGGCAAACGCATCGACGCTTCCATCGCGCAGGAGGGCAGCTTCGTCGTGATCCGCATCCGCGATTACGGCCCCGGCATTCCGGAGGAGGAGCTTCCGCGCGTCAAGATGAAGTTTTATAAGGGCAGCTCCAAAGCCCGCGGCAGCGGTATAGGGCTTGCCGTGTGCGAGGAAATCGTTACCATGCACGGCGGCACGCTGACGCTGGAAAACGCCGACGGCGGCGGTACGCTCGTTACCATCAGCATCCCCATCGGGGAGGAATAAGAGGTTTCCATGAAAAAAGAAAGCAATCAGCCTGTCAGTCAGGAAAAATTCAAAACACTCATCGGCGGTCAGGCGCTCATCGAAGGTATCATGATGCAGGGTCCGGACAAGCGTGCGATCGTTGTCCGCGGTCCGGAGGGACTGGTCACGAAGGTCGAGTCGCTCAAAAAAAAGACCGGCATTCTGAAATGGCCGCTCATCCGCGGTGTGGTGTCGTTTGGCTCGTCGATGGTCTCCGGCGTCAAGGCGCTCATGTACTCGGCCGAGTTTTTCCCGGAGGAAGAGGATGCGCAGCCGTCGAAGTTCGACCAGTGGCTCGAAAAAAAGCTTGGCAGCGAAAAGATGGAGAAGGCAGTTATCTCGTTCTCTGTTTTTCTGGGCGCCCTGTTCTCGATCGCGCTGTTCATCCTTCTGCCGACGCTCCTGTCCGGTCTGTTTGACCGCTGGATCCACAATGCGGTCATCCGCAGTCTTATTGAGGGTGTCATCCGCATTGCGATCTTCATGGGCTACATGATCCTCGTCTCCAGAATGAAGGACATGCGGCGCGTGTTTTCCTATCACGGCGCAGAGCACAAGACCATCCGCTGCTACGAAGCGCAGCTGCCGCTGACCGTGGAAAACGTCCGTCCGCAGACAAGGCTGCACCCGCGCTGCGGCACGAGCTTTTTGTTCGTAGTCGTCGCGATCTCGATCCTGCTTTTCGCGCTGGTCAGCGCCGTCCTTCCGATGAGCGGCATGCTCGTCCGGCTGCTGGTCCGGCTGGCGCTTCTGCCGGTCGTTGTGGCCATCAGCTATGAGTGCAACCGCTTTGTCGGCCGGCATGATAACCGGCTGACGCGGATCTTGTCCGCGCCCGGCATGTGGTTCCAGCATTTTACGACCAACGAGCCGGATGACTCCATGATCGAGGTCGCCATCGAGGCGCTGAAGCTCGTCATTCCGGATGAGGCCGGTGCAGACCGATGGTAAAAAAGTACGGAGACCTCTATCTGCAGGCCAGAAGGGCGCTTCTTCCGTCCGAAGGCGATAACGCTTCCATGGCGGCGCGTGAGCTGCTGGCGTTGGCGTCCGGGAAATCTGTCTCCGCAGTTCTGGCTGATTCCGGCCTGTACGCCAGCGAGCAGATCGAGGAGCGGCTGGATAGTTACGTTGCCCGCATGCTCACCCATGAACCGCTGCCGTATATCCTCGGCCAGTGGGACTTTTACGGGCTGTCGCTTGAGGTCACGCCGGATGTGCTGATCCCGCGCGACGATACCATGGCTGTCACGGAGCTTGCCATTGAGGCGCTGCGCGCGCGGCCGGAGCCGCGGGTTCTGGATCTTTGCTGCGGAAGCGGCTGCATCGGACTTGCCATTGCGCATCAGCTGCCCGGCGCGCATGTGACGCTGGCGGATATCTCCCGACCGGCGCTTGCCGTGGCCAAGCGCAACATCAAACGGCTGAAGCTCCAGAACCGCGTCACGGCCATCGGCCTTGACGCACGGAAGAAGGGGCCCAGCTTTGTCGGTACGCTCGACGCGCTCATCTGCAATCCGCCGTATGTCACGTCGGAGGAAATGACGCAGCTTGAGCCGTCTGTCCGTGACTATGAACCGGCGCTGGCGCTCGACGGCGGGACAGACGGGTTACTGTTTTACCGCGCGGTCGTTGACAACTTCACGCATCTGATCGCGGCAGGGGGCTATCTGTGCTTTGAATTTGGCCTTGGGCAGCATATTGCGGTCTCCATGCTTCTGCAGGAGGCAGGGTATACCGATATTGTCCTTCGCAAGGATCTGCGCGGCGTAGTGCGCGCGGTGCGCGGCAGGAAGAAATAAAACAAACGTTTGATTTTTGTGCAGATCTGTGATAAGATATGCGCAGAAATAAAAAGAGGAAGGAACTGAGACGATGGAACGAAAAAAAACAGCCGATCAGACTCCCAACAACGATAAGAAGCAGGCGCTCGACACGGCCATCCGGCAGATCGAGAAGAATTTCGGCAAGGGTGCGGTCATGCGCCTGGGCGACCGGCCTGATCTGCAGGTAGACGCCATACCGACCGGCTCGCTGGCGCTCGACGCCGCGCTCGGCATCGGCGGCGTGCCGAAGGGGAGGATCATTGAGATCTACGGCCCGGAATCCTCCGGTAAAACGACGCTGGCGCTGCACATCGTCGCGCAGGCACAGAAGCGCGGCGGCGAGGTCGCGTTCGTCGACGCGGAGCATGCCCTTGACCCGGATTACGCGGCAAGGATCGGCGTCGATATCGACTCCATGCTCGTCTCCCAGCCGGATACCGGCGAGCAGGCGCTGGAGATCACAGACGCACTGGTTCGCTCCGGCGCAGTGGACGTCGTCGTCGTCGACTCTGTCGCAGCGCTGACGCCGCGCGCGGAAATTGAGGGCGAAATGGGCGATACGTTCGTCGGTCTGCAGGCGCGTCTCATGTCCCAGGCGCTGCGGAAGCTCGCGGGCAATATCTCCAAGACCAACTGCGTCGTCATCTTCATCAACCAGCTGCGTATGAAGATCGGCGTCATGTACGGCAACCCCGAAACGACCACCGGCGGCAACGCGCTGAAGTTCTACGCGTCCGTCCGTATCGATATCCGCCGCACCGAAGCCATCAAGAACGGCTCCGAGGTCATCGGCAACCGCACGCGCGCCAAGATCGTCAAGAATAAATGCGCGCCTCCCTTCAAAGAGGCGTATTTCGATATCATGTACGGCGAAGGCATCTCCAAATGGGGCGAGATGGTAGATCTTGCCGTACAGCTGGAGCTCATCAACAAGAGCGGCAGCTGGTTCTCCATCGGGGATGAGCGCATCGGGCAGGGCAGAGACTCCGCCAAGCAGTACCTCGTCGACCATCCCGACGTGGCTGACCGCATCGAGCAGTCCATCCGCGACAACATGTGGAAGCTGCAGGGCAAAAACGCCAAGCCGCCCGCATCCGCTGCCGCGAAGCCGGTCAGCGTCTCGGCCGACGACTTTAACGACGACTGATGCGTCTGCTTGCCATTCAGGAGCTGCCGCAGTCCAAGCGCGTGAAGCTGCTCTTTGACGACGACACCGTTCTGAAGACCCAGCCGTATGTGGTCGCGGATCTGGGACTTTACAGCGGCATGGAGCTGTCGGAGAGCGACTATCAGGCGCTGCTGGCCGCCGCCGGAAAGGCGTCCGCCAAGGCGCGGGCCGTGCGCATTGTCGCCGCGGCAGGCGTATCGGAAAAGGAGCTGCAGAAGCGCCTCGTCCAGAAGGGCGAGGAAAGACGGGACGCGGAAGAGGCCGTCGGCTGGCTCAAGGAGCTGCATCTGCTCGACGACCGGGAAACTGCACGTCAGCTTGTCACCAGCGCCGTCAGCAAGGGCTATGGCAGGGCGCGCATCAAAAATATCCTGTACGAAAAGGGTATCCCGCAGGAATACTGGGCAGACGCGCTCGATACCGTCCCGGAAATGGACGATGCGATCGACCGCTTTCTCGCCCGGCGCTGGCAGGGAACAGCCCCTGACGAAAAAGAGATCAAAAAAGCCGTGGACGCGCTCATCCGGCGCGGCCACAGCTGGAAGGATATCCAGTCCGGTCTCCGGCGCTACCGCGCAGATCTGGAGCTGGAGGAAAACTTGGAGGACGACATATCATGACCCATACGATAGGCATGATCTCACTCGGCTGCGCGAAAAATCAGGTCAACGCCGAGCACATGCTGTGGCTTCTGCGGCAGGCAGGCTACGAGATCAGCCCCGATCCGGACGGCGCGGAGCTTGTCATCGTCAATACCTGCGGCTTCATTGAATCCGCAAAGACCGAAGCCATCGACAACATTCTTGCCATGGCACAGCTGAAGGCCGAGGGCCGGATCCAGAAGATCCTCGTCACCGGCTGTCTGGCCCAGCGCTATCAGGAGGAGATCCTGAAGGAGCTGCCGGAGGTCGACGGCGTGCTTGGCACCGGCTCCTATTACGACGTGGCCAACGCAGTCGGCCAGGTCCTCAGCGGCAAGCTCTACAAACGCTTTGACGATATCAACGCCGAGCAGTCCGAGGATGGCCGCATCCTCACGACGCCCGAGTATTATGCCTATCTGAAGATTGCCGAGGGCTGCGACAACCACTGTGCCTACTGCGTCATCCCGAAGCTGCGCGGCAAGCTGCGCAGCCGCCCGATGGAGGAGCTGGTCACGGAGGCGGAGCAGCTGGCCGCCGACGGCGTCAAGGAGCTGATCGTCGTCGCGCAGGACACCAGCCGCTACGGTCTTGACCTGTACGGCGAGCGGCGGCTCGCTGAGCTGCTGCGCCGGCTGTGCCGGATCGACGGTCTGGTCTGGATCCGCGTCCATTATCTCTATCCGGATGAAATGTCGCAGGAGCTCATTGACGTTCTGGCGAACGAGCCGAAGATCGTCAAGTATCTCGACATTCCCATCCAGCACATCAACGACGAAATTCTCCGCCGCATGAACCGCCGCGGCAACGGACAATATGTACGGGATCTTTTCAAAAAGCTCCGCCGCGAGATCCCCGGTCTCGTCCTGCGGACGAGCCTCATCACCGGCCTGCCCGGCGAAGGGGAAGCGGAATTTGCCGAGCTCTGCAGCTTCCTGAAGGAATACAAGCTCGAGCGCGTCGGCGCGTTCGCATTCTCCCCGGAGGAGGGCACGCGGGCGGCCGAGATGGAATATCCTGATAGCGAGATTGCCAGACAGCGTGCCGATCAAGTCGCTGAGATCCAATCCCGCATCATGGATGATTACAACGAATCCTGCATCGGTAAGACCATGCAGGTGCTATGCGAGGGCTTTGACCCGGACGAAGAGAGCTACTACGGCCGGACCTATGCAGATTCTCCGGACATTGACGGCAAGATCTGGTTCACCGCAGAGCGACACATCAAGACCGGCGATTTTGTAGACGTCCGCGTCGTCGACACCTACGACGGCGAACTGGTCAGTATTCTGGAGGAAGATTATCATGACGACAGCAAGTAAGATCACCCTTGTCCGCATAGTTCTCATCCCGGTATATCTGGTATTCATGCTGCTCTCCGCGAGCAGCGCGGTGAACGACTGGATGCGCTGGGCCGCCATCGCCGTGTTCATCATCGCCAGCGTCTCTGATTTTCTGGACGGCTATATTGCCCGCCACTACAATCAGGTCAGCGATTTCGGCAAATTCCTTGACCCGCTGGCCGACAAGCTGCTGGTAACTGCCTGCATGATGGTCTTCGTCGGCTGGGGCCGGATGCCGTCGTGGCTGGTGTTCATCGTCATCGCGCGGGAGTTTGCCATCAGCGGTCTGCGCATGGTCGCCGCCAATAACGGCACCGTGATCGCCGCAGGCTGGAGCGGCAAGATCAAGACGGCCTGCACCATGGTCGGCCTCATTGCCATGATGGTCATCCCGGACGCGCCTGTTCTCGACACGGTCGTGAATGTTGTCATTCTTCTGACGACGGTCTACTCGGGCGCCGAGTACTTCTGCAAGAACTGGAGCTGCCTCGGCCTCGGTGCGGCAAAGAAGAAAGCTTGACTTTTTATCCGCGCAATGATATGATTTCCCAAGAAAAATGAATATCGCGTTGACCGAAAAGAGTACCGTATATCCGCTCTTTCAGAGAGTTTCCGCCATCGGCTGCAAGCGGAGACAGAGCTTCTGCGGGAACGTGCGTTCGTGAGCGAGGGGAGACCCCGTTTTGGGCTTACGTCAAAGCCTTGAGTGAAAAATCAGAGTGGAACCGCGAGTTTGAAGGCCCGCCTCTTGAGCATCAGGAGGCAGGCTTTTTATTTTTACCGCGCTGTCCATTCAGCCCTGCGATCGGAGGGATCAGCATTTGCATCTGTTGGAGGATATCCAGGCATATAAAAAGAACGACCCGGCCGCACGGTCGGCTGTCGAAGTCATACTGCTCTATAACGGCCTGCACGCGACCATCGATTACCGGATCGCGCACTGGTTTTACCGGTACCGTCTTTTTTTCATCGCCCGCGCCATTTCCCAGTGGTCAAAGATGTGGACCGGAATTGAGATCCACCCCGGCGCGACTATCGGCCGCCGTCTTGTCATCGACCATGGCACCGGCATTGTGATCGGCGAGACCGCCGAGATCGGCGACGACTGCCTGCTGTATCAGGGCGTCACGCTCGGCGGCACGGGCAAGGACGTCGGCAAGCGCCATCCGACGCTCGGCAACAACGTCATGGTCGGCTCCGGCGCGAAGGTACTGGGGCCGTTCCGCGTCGGCGATAATGCCCGCATTGCGGCCAACGCCGTTGTGCTGCGGGAAGTCCCATCCGGCGCGACCGTCGTCGGCGTACCGGGGCGGATCGTCCGGCTCTGCGGCGACAAGCTCGACCATATCCACACGCCTGACCCTGTCATGCTCGAAATCGAAGAACTCAAGCGCCGCATGGCGCTGCTGGAAGAACAGCTCAGCAACACTGCAAAGGAGAATTGATATGTATCTGTATAACTCTGCAACACATAAAAAGGAAGAATTTGTCCCGAATGACCCCAATCTGGTCAAAATGTACACCTGCGGCCCGACGGTCTATCATTTCGCGCACATCGGCAATCTCCGCAGCTATATCATGGAGGACGTGCTGGAAAAGTATCTGCGCTACGTCGGCTATCCGGTCAAGCGCGTCATGAACATCACAGACGTCGGCCATCTGACCTCCGACGCCGATGAGGGCGAGGACAAGATGCTCAAGGGCGCACGCCGCGAGCATAAGACGGTCATGGAGATTGCGAAGTTCTATACTGACGCCTTCTTTGATGACTGCAGGAAGCTCAACATCAAGCGCCCGGACGTCGTCCAGCCTGCGACCGGCTGCATTGACGAATATATCAAGATCATCACGAAGCTGCTTGACACCGGCTACGCCTATATTGAAGGCGGCAACGTGTATTTCGACACCTCCAAGCTCGAAAAATACTATATTTTCAACGAGCACAAGGAGGAGGATCTCGCCGTCGGCGTCCGCGAGGGCGTCGAAGAGGACACCAACAAGCGCAACAAAAATGATTTCGTTCTCTGGTTCACCAAGTCCAAGTTTGAAGATCAGGCGCTCAAGTGGGACTCCCCTTGGGGCGTCGGCTATCCCGGCTGGCACATTGAGTGCACCGGCATTTCGCTTAAATATCTCGGCGAACACCTCGATATCCACTGCGGCGGCATCGACAACGCATTCCCGCACCACACAAACGAGATCGCACAGTCGGAGAGCTATATCGGCCACCACTGGTGCAACTACTGGATGCACGTCATGCACCTGAATACGGCCAGCGGCAAGATGTCCAAATCCAAGGGCGAGTTCCTGACTGTCTCATTGCTGGAGCAGAAGGGCTATGACCCGCTGTGCTACCGCCTGTTCTGCCTGCAGAGCCATTACCGCCGGAACCTTGTCTTCACGTGGGAAAACCTCGACAACGCGGCAGGCACGTATCAGAAGCTCCTGACGAAGATCGCCGCGCTGAAGCCCGGCGACGGCGAGATCGACGAAGCCGCTGTTTCTGCGCTGCGTGAGAAATTCAATGCCGCGCTCGGCAACGACCTCAACACGTCGCTGGCCATTACGGCGCTGTACGACGTGCTCAAGTACAAGACCAACGACGCAACGAAGCTGTTCGTTCTGGACGATTTTGATAAAGTTCTGAGCCTTGACCTCTGCAAAAAGGCCGATGAGATCCGCAAGCGCAATGCAGCGGAGAAGCCTGCCGCTGGCGCGTATTCCATCTTCTGCGAGGATGGCAATGACGATCCGGCGGTCACAGCGCAGATCCAGGCGCGCTACGACGCCAAGAAGGCCAAAAACTTTGCCGAAGCCGACCGCATCCGCGACGAGCTGAAAGCACAGGGCATCGAGATCACCGATATTCCCGGCGGCGCCAAGTGGAAGCATATCTGAGAAAGCAAAACCCGGAGCATCCGCTCCGGGTTTTCCGTCTGTTATTTGGGTTTCCGGTCAAAGAACGGGGATTTGCCGCTGATGCTGATGGGGATGCCGAAGACGAGCGTCACGGTCTCACCGAGCAGGGCGAGGCTTTTGGCCGCGCGGCCGACGGAGAACATCACGCGGCTGTCGACCCGTGCGTCGGCGGCTGCGGCCGCGGCGGAACCGATGGCAATGCCGACGTCGACAGCGTCAAACGCGCACAGGCCGTCCCGTTCCGCGCAGTCGCCGCAGTCGGCGGAATGACAGTACCGACAGCCTGCTCCGATCCCGCGCCGCTGCTCCTGCATGCCGAACAGAACGACAGCCTGCGACACGTCGACGTTATCCGCGTCGCGCAGGAAAAAGGCAAGCTGCAGTTCTCCGGCCAGCCTGCGCAGCTCATCTGCAAGCTGCTCCTTTTCTTCGCCCGTCACGACGCAGGTCACAAGACCGTCCATGCCTTTTGTTTTCGGGGCCGTGCGCGCGGCCGCGCACATTCTGGCAGCCGCGTCCAGCGCGGCGCGCGTTTCCATGTCCTTTGCAGAATAGATCATTGCCAAACGCTCCTTTTACTTATTTTTTCATTCAGTATAATGTTTTTCCGCCTGCCCGTCAACCGCAGCAACGCGTTCCTTGAAAGAAGCAGGATTGTGTGGTAAACTAATTGGAGAAAATCAAAGGAGTATTGCCTATGAAGCTGATGGTTCTCGACGGCAACAGCGTTATCAACCGCGCCTACTATGGCGTGCGCGCGCTTACGACCAAGGACGGCCTGTTTACAAACGCCATCTATGGCTTTCTGAATATTCTCGAAAAGCTCCGCAATGACGAGCAGCCGGACGCGCTGTGCGTCGCGTTCGACCTCAAGGCGCCGACGTTCCGCCATCTGGCCTATGACGGCTACAAGGCCACGCGCCACCCGATGCCGGAGGAATTGGCCATGCAGATGCCGGTCATGAAGGATGTGCTGCGCGCCATGCGCATCCCTATTTTCGCCTGCGAGGGCTGGGAGGCTGACGACGTCATCGGCACGATCGGCAGGCAGTGCGGGCGCGAAAACTGGGACTGCGTGATCGTCACCGGCGACCGGGATTCTCTGCAGCTCATCGACGAGCACGTGACGGTCAAGCTGGTCTCGTCCAAGATGTCGCAGACCGTTGCCGTCAACTATGACCCTACCCGCTTCCGGGAGGAATACGGCTTCGATCCCATCCATCTGATCGATCTGAAAGCCCTGATGGGGGACAGCTCCGACAACATTCCGGGCGTCGCTGGCATCGGGCCGAAGACGGCCACGCAGCTGCTGCTCGACTACGGCACGCTGGACGGCGTCTATGCGCATCTGGACGAGCTGAAAGAGAAGCTCCGCGCAAAGCTCGAGCAGGGAAAAGAAAACGCCTACATGTCCTACGATCTGGCGACGATCCGCTGCGAAGCGCCGATCGAGTTTTCACCGGAGGCCTGCCGCGTGCAGCCGCCGGAGGAAGCGGAGCTGTACCGGCTGTTCACGCGGCTGGAATTCAGCCGTCTCATTGCCCGCTACGGACTGCACGCCCCGCAGGAGGGGGCGGAGGCAGGTACGTTCGAGGGTGTCTGCACCAGTGAGACCGTGACGGACGCCGCACGCGCTGCTGCGCTTGTGGAAGCGTTTCAGAAAGAACATTATGTAACCGTCATCGCAGAGCCGGATCTGTCCGGGATCGCTGTCACAACAGGGGATAACGGCTATTATTTCTCAGGCGGCGCGCTTGATCATAATTTTATGTCAACTATGTTCGGCAGCGCTGTCAAAAAGGTCACGCACGACTGCAAGCCCCTCATGCGGCAGCTTCTGGCGAAGGGCTATTCGGCGGACGGCTTCATTTTTGACACGGCGCTGGCTGCCTACGATCTGGACGCCACGCAGGGGAGCTATGACCTTGACCGCGTCGTATTGCAGCAGCTTGGCTTTGAAATTGGCCGCGCAGATCCGGCGGAGGCCGGAGAAGAAGCCACACACGTCTGTGCGCGGCTGGCGGAAGCCTCCGCAGTCGACGCTCTCTATGAAGTCCTACCGGAAAAGCTCCAAAAAAACGGCATGGAAAAGCTGTATTATGAGATCGAGTTGCCGCTCTGCCGGGTCCTTGCCGAAATGGAGGTTGCAGGCGTCAAAGCAGACCAGATGGCGCTCATCTCCTTCGGCAGCATGCTGCAAAGCCGCATTGAGGCCGCGCAGGAAACCATTTTCAACTTTGCTGGGCGGGAGTTCAACATCAACTCTACCAAACAGCTCGGTGAGATCCTGTTCGACGAGCTGAAGCTGCCCGCCGGGAAAAAGACCAAGAGCGGCTACTCCACCAACGCAGACGTGCTGGAAAAGCTCAAGGGCAAGCACCCGATCATCGAAGCCATTCTGGATTACCGCGCTATGACGAAGCTCAAGAGCACGTATGCCGACGGCCTTGTCAAGCAGATCGCGGACGACGGCAGGATCCATACGACCTTTCAGAATATGGTCACCGCCACGGGCCGTCTGTCCTCGACGGATCCAAACCTGCAAAATATCCCCGTGCGCACCGAGCTTGGCAGTGAGATCCGGAAGATGTTCGTCCCGGACGACGGCTGCGTGTTCGTGGACGCTGACTACAGCCAGATCGAGCTGCGCGTGCTGGCGCATATCGCGGATGACAAGACCATGCAGGAAGCCTTCAAGTCCGGCTTTGATATCCACACGGCGACCGCTGCGCAGGTCTTCGGTGTTTCGCCGGAACAGGTGACGCCGCTCATGCGCCGCCATGCGAAGGCGGTCAACTTCGGCATCGTCTACGGCATTTCCGAGTTCTCGCTGTCCGAGGACATCGGCGTGAGTCGGAAGGAAGCGCGGCAGTATATCGACAATTATCTGGCGCACTATGCCGGCGTCAGGGCCTATATGCACGATATCGTTGAGCAGGCGAAGAAGGACGGCTATGTCACCACGCTTTTCGGCCGCCGCAGAGAGCTGCCGGAGCTGAAAAGCAGCAACTTCAACATCCGCTCGTTCGGCGAGCGCGTGGCGCTCAATACGCCCATTCAGGGCACGGCCGCCGACATTATCAAGCTCGCCATGCTGCGCGTGGACGCGGCGCTCCGGAAAAAGAAGCTGAAGGCCCGGCTCGTGCTGCAGGTCCACGACGAGCTGATCGTCGAATGCCCGCTGAAGGAATCCGAGCAGGTCAAGCAGATCGTGACTTCCGAAATGGAGCATGTCGTTCAGCTTCGCGTGCCGCTGCTGGCCGATGCAAAATCCGGCGCGAGCTGGTATGAGGCAAAATGATGGATATTCAAATTCTCCCGATGCAGCCGTGTCACACAGCGCAGATCGCTGCGCTGGAACGAACCTGCTTCTCCGACCCGTGGCCGGAACAGATCATCGCGCACGAGCTGGAAAACGAGCTGAGCCTCTGGCTCTGCGCGATGGACGGCGACACGGTCGCCGGATATATCGGAAGCCAGACGGTGCTGGGCGAGGCAGACATGATGAACGTTGCCGTCAGCCAGGCGTACCGGCGGCAGGGGATCGGCCGCACGTTGGTGTTCGCGCTTTGCGAAGCGCTCAAAACGCAGATGCAGGCGATAGCTCTGACACTGGAGGTCCGTGACTCCAACGCCGCGGCCATCGCGCTCTATGAAGCGCTCGGCTTCACGCAGATCGGCCTGCGGAAAAACTACTATCAACACCCGAAAGAGGACGCACGCATCCTCAGAAAGGATCTTTTATGAAACTTCTCTCCGTGGAATCCTCCTGCGACGAGACCGCCGTCGCCATCGTGGAGGACGGCAGACATATCCTGACGGACTGCATCGCCTCGCAGGTCGCTCTGCACCGGCTCTACGGCGGCGTCGTGCCCGAGCTTGCCTCACGCAAGCATATTGAGGCCATCTACGCGCTGGCCGATGAAGCGCTCGCACAGGCGCAGCTGACGCGGCAGGACATCGACGCCATCGCCGTGACCTATGCGCCCGGCCTGATCGGTGCGGTGCTGGTCGGCGTCAACTTTGCCAAGGCCGCGGCCTACAGTCTTGGCGTGCCGCTCGTGCCGGTCCACCATATCCGCGGCCACATTGCCGCCAATTATCTGGCTTATCCGGATCTGGAGCCGCCGTTTCTGTGTCTGGTGGTCTCCGGCGGACATACGCTGATCGTCGACGTGCAGGATTATACAAAGTTTCACATCATGGGCAGCACTCGTGACGACGCGGCAGGCGAGTGCTTTGACAAGATCGCACGCGTGATCGGCATGCCGTATCCCGGCGGCGCAGCGCTCGACAAGACCGCGCAGACGGGCGACGAGAACAAATATCCCATGCCGCACACGAAACTCTCGGGCAATCCGCTCGACATGTCCTTCTCCGGCTTGAAGACGGCGGCACTCAATCTCATCCACGCGCATGAGCAGCGCGGTGAGGAACTGGATCTGCCGTCGCTCTGCGCGTCGTTCTCAAAGGCCGTCAGCGACATGCTCGTTCCCCGAACCATGCAGGCGCTGCGCGAGACCGGATACAAAACGCTTGCCATCGCGGGTGGCGTCGCGGCCAACTCCCACATCCGCGGCGAGTTTACGAGGGAATGCGAGAAGCTTGGCATCCGGTTGTGCATGCCGCCCCTGAGCCTCTGCGGCGACAACGGCGCCATGATCGGCGCGCAGGGGTATTACGAGTATCTTTCCGGCAAGCGCGCCGGTCAGGACCTCAACGCCTACGCGACCATGAGCCTTGAAAATGGCTGATAAAACCCGCTTGCCGGAGCTCCGGCAAGCGGGTTTTGGCAGCTATGCTCCTGCAAAATCTCCTGCATAAAATGCGTTATGTCAACAAAATGCACACGTTTCACTGTGAAAGAACTTCATTTTTCAGAGCTGTAAGCAGCTGGTAAAAATCCGTCTATTTGTCGAAATATGTAGCTTTTTTGCATGTTGAAAACCTTGTTGACAATGTGAATAACTAATTTCTTGATTTATCTACGAAATATTATGGTGAACCGATTTGATTATGCCTCCGGCATGGCGGCAAGTTCGCGCTCCAGAAGCGGTGCGTGCGCCTCGCTCAAAGGCGTGAGCGGCAACCGGGGAAGTCCCGCGGGAATGCCCTCCAGCGCGAGCGCCTGCTTGACAGGGATCGGGTTTACTTCGCAGAACAGCGCGTCGATCAGCCCCATCAGCTGCGTCTGCATACGCCCGGCCTGCGCATAATCGTTCTGTTGGCAGGCACGGACCATCTGGAGCGTTTTCTTCGGACGCACGTTGGATAGGACAGAAATGACGCCCTTCGCGCCGAGTGCCATCAGAGGGACCGTCAGATCGTCGTTGCCGCTCCAGAGCGGCAGATCGTCCCCACAGCTGCGCAGGATGCGCGCGGCCTTCGGCAGGCTCCCGCTGGCTTCCTTGATGCCGCCGATCCCCGGATGCTCCGCAAGGCGGCGGCAGGTCTCAACGGAAATGTCGACGCCCGTGCGGCTCGGGACGTTGTAGACGATCACCGGGCAGGCGACCGCGTCGGCGACCGCTGTATAGTGGGCGGCAAGGCCCTCTTGCGTGCATTTGTTGTAATAGGGCGTGACCAGCAGGACGGCGTCCGCGCCCATAGACGCAGCGACACGGCTCAGCTGAACTGCATGAGCCGTGTCGTTCGTACCGGTGCCAGCGATGACCTTGCACCGCCCGGCACAATATTTGACTGTATGCGCGATGAGCGCAAGCTTTTCGTTGTCCGTCATGGTGGACGCTTCGCCGGTCGTTCCGCAGACGACAATGGCGTCGATGCCTGCAGCCAGCTGCAGATCCAGCAGCCGGTTCATGACGGGAAAATCGATCGTACCCTCGTTGAACGGCGTCACAATTGCGGTCGCAGCGCCTTCAAAGACAGGCTTTTTCAAAGAATCGCTCCCTTCGGGATTATTTCTTTGTGATATATCCTTCTGCGCAGAGGAGCTCCGCCAGCAGAACCGCACCGCCGGCAGCGCCGCGCAGGGTATTATGAGACAGGCAGACGAATTTGTAGTCATACTGCGTATCCGGGCGCAGACGGCCGATGGAAACGGCCATGCCGCCCTCAAGCATGCGGTCGAGCTTCGTCTGGGGACGGTCCGGCTCTTCGAAATAGTGCAGGAACTGCTTGGGGGCCGACGGCAGGTTCAGCTCCTGCGCGCGGCCGGCAAAGGAAGCCCAGTCAGCTTTGATCTGCTCGATGGACGGCTTTTCGCCCTTGAAGGAGACGAAGCAGGCCGCCATATGGCCGTCGGAGCAGGGAACACGCAGGCACTGCGCGGTGATGTTCGGCTCGGTTGCGTTGACGATCTTGTCACCCTCAATATGGCCCCAGAGCTTCATCGGCTCCTGCTCGGACTTTTCTTCCTCGCCGCCGATATAGGGGATGACGTTGTCGATCATTTCCGGCCATGTTTCAAAGGTCTTGCCGGCGCCGGAGATGGCCTGATAGGTGCAGACCAGCGCCTTTTCGATGCCGTATTTCATGAGCGGATGCAGGGCCGGGACATAGCTCTGCAGGCTGCAGTTGGACTTGACAGCGATAAAGCCGCGCTTTGTGCCGAGGCGCTTGCGCTGAGCCTCAATGATGCGGATATGGTCTGCGTTGATCTCCGGCACGACCATCGGAACGTCCGGCGTATGGCGGTGGGCCGAGTTATTGGAGACGACCGGGCATTCCAGCTTTGCATACCGCTCTTCCAGCGCCTTGATCTCGTCTTTTTTCATGTTGACTGCGCAGAAAACAAGATCGACCTGCTGGGCGATCTCTTCCGCGTCGGCCTCGGCGTCCATCACGATCATGGATTTGACGCTCTCCGGAATCGGATCGGCCATATGCCACTTTTCGCCTATGGCCTCTGCGTAGGTCTTGCCGGCGCTGTGCGCGCTCGCCGCAAGTACGACTGGGGTAAACCAGGGGTGATTTGCTGTCAGCAGGACGAACCGCTGACCGACCATGCCTGTTGCACCAATGATACCGACTCTGAATTTTTCCATGATGAAAGCTCCAATCCTCAAACTCGCCGGAAAGTTCCGGTTGCATGTCACTTTGGAATGTAATATAATATATTCAGTCTGTGTCTGGGAATATCTGTTCTCACGACGCGAACATGTGTCCACGAATCCCGACGGCCTCATCATATCATATTCCCTATGGCCTGTCAATGTGAATCGCGGAAAAAATCAGCACGAAGAAAGGGCTGCGTTTGTTGAAAACTCACGATTTTTACTATGAGCTTCCGGAGGAGCTGATCGCGCAGACGCCGCTGGAGCGGCGGGACGCCTCGCGCCTCATGACGCTGGACCGCAAAACCGGCGAGATCGCCCACCGGCATTTTTATGATCTTGCGGAGCTTCTGCAGCCGGGCGACTGTCTGGTCATGAATAACTCCCGTGTCCTGCCTGCGCGGCTGCTTGGCCACCGTGTCCCGACCGGCGGAGCCGTCGAGGTCCTGCTTCTCAAGGATCAGGGCGATGGCGTCTGGGAATGCCTGACCAAGCCGGGCCGCAAGACGCACACCGGCACAGAGCTGTCCTTCGGCGACGGCGAGCTGACCGCGACCGTCGTCGGAGAGAAAGAGGACGGCAACAAGCTTGTGCAGTTCCACTATACGGGTATTTTCCTCGAGGTTCTTGAACGGCTCGGTAAAATGCCGCTGCCGCCGTATATCAAGGAAGAGCTGGAGGACGGCGAGCGCTATCAGACCGTCTATTCCAAGATCAACGGTTCTGCCGCCGCGCCGACCGCAGGGCTTCACTTTACGCAGGAGCTTCTGGACAAGCTCGCCGCCAAGGGCGTCAGGGAAGCGTATATCACGCTGCACGTCGGTCTTGGCACCTTCCGGCCCGTCAAGGCTGACGACATTTCCGAGCACCATATGCATTCGGAGTTCTGCATGATCTCCAAAGAGACCGCAGATCTGATCAACGAAACTAAGCGCGCCGGCGGGCGGATCGTCTGTGTCGGTACGACCTCGTGCCGGACGCTGGAATCGCTGGCTGATGAAAACGGCTTCTTCCGCGAAGCCTCCGCTTGGACCGACATTTTCATCTATCCGGGCTACCGCTTCAAGGCAATGGACGCGCTCATCACGAACTTCCACCTGCCGGAGAGCACGCTCGTCATGCTGGTCTCCGCGTTTGCAGACCGTGAAAAGATCCTGCACGCGTATAACGTCGCCGTACAAGAGCGCTATCGCTTCTTCTCCTTTGGGGATGCGATGTATATCTATTAAATAAATTATATTGAGGTATCTATGTTCAAAGTACTGAAAACAGAGGGCGCGGCGCGGCGCGGGGAGTTTTCCTGCCCGCATGGGACCGTGCAGACGCCGGTCTTTATGAATGTCGGCACGCAGGCCGCGATCAAGGGCGCGTTGTCCGCGGCGGATCTGGAGACCATCGGCACGCAGGTGGAGCTGTCCAACACATATCACCTGCATCTGCGGCCGGGAGACGATGTTGTCCGCGATATGGGCGGCCTGCACAAATTCATGACGTGGAACGGCCCTATCCTGACGGATTCCGGCGGCTTTCAGGTCTTTTCGCTGGCCAGCCTGCGGAAAATCAAAGAGGAAGGTGTCACGTTCGCCTCTCATCTGGACGGCCACAAGATCTTTATGGGGCCGGAAGAGAGCATGCGCATCCAGTCGAATCTCGGCTCCGATATTGCCATGGCATTCGACGAATGCGTGCAGAATCCGGCGACGTATCCGTATGCAAAAGCCTCCTGCGAGCGGACAGTCAGATGGCTTGCCCGGTGCAAGGACGCGCTTGCAAAGTATGACGCCGAACCGGGCGCCGTCAATCCCGGCCAGCAGCTCTGGGGCATCAATCAGGGCGCTACGTTCAAGGATCTGCGCATCTGGCATATGAAGGAGATTGCCAAGCTCGATCTGCCCGGCTACGCCATCGGCGGGCTGGCCGTGGGCGAGCCGACGGAGGTCATGTATGAGATCATCGAGGCTGTCGAGCCGTATATGCCGAAGGACCGGCCGCGGTATCTGATGGGCGTCGGTACACCGTCAAATATCATCGAGGCTGTTGCGCGCGGCGTGGATTTCTTCGACTGCGTCATGCCGGCCAGAAACGCGCGGCACGCGAAGCTCTTTACGTGGCAGGGAAGCATCAACCTGAAAAACGCCAAGTATACCAGAGACGACGGCCCCATTGACCCGCAGTGCAGCTGCCCGGTCTGTAGACGCTATTCCCGCGCGTATCTCCACCACCTGTTCAAGGCGGAAGAGATGCTCGCGATGCGGCTTTCCGTGATGCACAATCTGTATTTTTACAATACGCTGACAAAACGCATCCGGGAAAGTCTGGACGAGGGCTCGTTCGGAGCGTTCCGCGCGGAATATTCGCAAAAGCTGGCGGAAAGAATATAATTTTGTAAATACTTAATAATTTCTGCCATCCCGACTTGAAAAACAGCCGCAGGCACGATATAATAAATGAAATTCAAATATGGAGGAAAGACCATGTACCTTTTCTTAGAGTCAGCTACAGCCGGTACCGCCGGCGGTGGTTCCATGATTCTCATGTTCGTCATTCTCATCGCGGTGTTCTATTTCTTTATGATCCGCCCCGAGAACAAGCGCAAGAAGGAAGCGCAGCAGATGCGTGACTCCTTGAAGGTCGGCGACAACATCACGACCATCGGCGGCATCATCGGCGATATCGTCTCCATCAAGGACGATTCTCTCGTCCTCGAGACCACCACTGACCGCGTCCGCGTTGAGTTTGCCAAGTTTGCCGTCTCCACCAACAACACGGCGGAGAAGGAAGCTGCCAAGCAGAAGGCTGCCGCTCTGGCTGCCCGCAAGGAGCAGAAGGAAAAAGAAAAGAAAGAAAAGCAGGCAAAGAAGGAAAAGTAATTCCGTTCTTTCTCTGGATCCCGGTCTTATCAGGCCCGGCTGCTGGGCAGCCGGGCCTTTTGCGCGCCGGAGCCTCTTCCATACCCGCCCCAGGAACCGTCTGTTCACAGCCGGTTCTTTTTTACGCGCTGCCTCATACGCTTGTAAAAAGAGGAGGGGAGTACCATGCAAAATCAATCATTCAGCAGCAGATTTCTTCAGACCGTTCTTCTGGCGTTCGCGCTGGCCTGCGTCTTTACGCTCGTGCTTTCCGCGCTGGGTGCGGCGCTTGTCATGGGCGGTATAATTTCGCAGCAGAAGATCTCTGCTGCAGCAATCGCCGTCAACGTGCTGTCCGTCTTTCTCGGCTGCGTTCTGGTGATCCGACGCTGCCCCGGGCAGAAGCTTCTGTGCGCGCTCGCGGCAGGCGGATGCTATACTGTCATCTGCGCCGCGGTCCGGCTTCTGTTTCTCGGCGCGGAGCCGGGCAGGGCAGTGCCGTTTCTGATCTGCACAGCCGCCGCGGCGCTGCTCGCCGGACTGGTCAGCTGCCGGCAGAAGCCGCGCTCTGCACGCCGCAGGCGATGACGGCGTTCCTGCACGTGTCAAAAGGTAAATAAAATTTACTTTTTGACACGTGCCGTGCAGGAAGTGTGTCATTTCAAGATTTCGATTTTCTGTGCAGAAACCGGCACTATATATTGTGCTTTTCCCGAAAAGTGCAGCTTTCGCGGCCACGCATAGTTGCTTTATTTACATAATACAATTTACATAATTCCTAGTCATAATTTACAAAAATTTCGAAATGTCTACTTTTTCCTTGAAAAATTCCGATATTTGCGGTATAGTAACAGCACTTCCTGTTGATCGGCAGGTAGAAATAATTTTGCCTGCATAATTCCTTAAGATTTCTTAAGTCTGCAGATTCTGTGCGGTTTTCGCAGCTCTTGCAATTATGCGAGCCTTGCTTCCCAATTTTGTGATCGGAAGGATTACGGCATGAGTAACATTATTGTGCGATATGAGGATTATCTCATTCATATCAAACACGCATCTGACAATACCGTCGCGTCGTATATGCGCGATCTTCGGCAGTATGCGTCATATCTCACCGCCGAGGGGATCGATGTTCTCGACGCCGACCCGACCGTCGTTTCCGGCTACATGGGCAGCATGAAGGCCAACGGCAAATCCGCCGCGACCATCTCCCGCGCGCTGGCCTCCATCAAGAGCCTTTACATATTCGCCATTCAGAATCACGAGATCGAGCAGAACCCCATCCAGAACATCAAGGTCGACAAGGCAGAAAAAAAGCTGCCGCAGATCCTGACCGGCAAAGAGGTCGAGCTGCTTCTGCAGCAGCCCAAGGTATCCGAAATGAAGGGCTGCCGCGACAAGGCCATGCTCGAGGTCCTCTATGCGACCGGCATCCGCGTCAGCGAGCTGATTGGTCTCAACATCGATGACGTCAGTCTTCCCGGCAGCTTCATCCGCTGCGAGAGCGGCGAAAAAACGCGGATCATCCCGATCTACCCCGAGGCGCTGCAGGCGCTGCACGAGTATATCGACACGGTCCGCCCCAAGATGATCGCCGTTCCGACCGAGCATTCGCTGTTCGTCAACGTCTCCGGCGAGCGCATGAGCCGCCAGGGCTTCTGGAAGATCATCAAGTATTATCAGGAAAAGGCGCACATCGACAAGGATATCACTCCGCATACGCTGCGCCACAGCTTTGCGGCGCACCTGCTGGAAAACGGCGCGGATCTTCGCTCCATTCAGCAGATGCTCGGCCACAGCGATATTTCCTCTACGCAGGTCTATACGCAGCTGGTCAAGCAGAACCTCAAGGCTGTCTACAACAAATACCATCCCAAGGCATAAATCAGAATCTCCGCGTCATCCCATGCGGTTTTGGCATCAAGTGTTTTTTTATTTGGCAGCCGCAGCTTTCGCGTCTTGCGTTGAAGCGCCGCTGCTTTGAGGAGAGAGGGGAATGATTGGTGCCGTAAGGCTGCTGCGGGATAACAAAAGGGCGTGCTGCAATTGGCAGCACGCCTGGTTTTTTCGGTTTTCAGTTGTCAATGCCCGTCATGGCCTGCAGCACCTCGTACTGCTGCTCGTTGAGGCCCTTCTTCATGGACAGGCCCTCGGTAATATCGATGTCGACCATTTTGCCGGACTGCGCGCAGATGACGCGGTTCGTCTTGCCCTCGGCCAGGACCTTGACGGCATGATAGCCCATGCGGCTCGCCATGACGCGGTCGCGCGCGGACGGCGTGCCGCCGCGCTGGATATGTCCGAGGATCGTCACGCGCGGATCCAGCCCCAGTTCCTCATGGATGCCCTTGCCGATCTCAATCGCACTGCCCGCGCCCTCGGCAACAATGATCATGAAGTGCGTATTGCCGGCCAGACGCGCCTGACGGATCCGGCCGATGACGTCGCGGTCAAAGTCCAGCGGCTTCTCCGGCACCAGAACTGCCGTTGCGCCGGTCGCCAGACCGACATACAGCGCCAGATGGCCCGCGTTGCGGCCCATGACCTCGACGACCGAGCAGCGCTCGTGCGACTGCATGGTGTCGCGCAGGCGGTCGATTGCCTCGACCGCGGTGTTGGCCGCCGTATCAAAGCCGATCGTGTAATCTGTGCAGACGATGTCATTGTCGATCGTCGCCGGGATACCGACGACAGAAACGCCCTGCTTTGCCAACTCCACAAGGCCGCGGAACGAGCCGTCGCCGCCGATGGAGACGATACCCTCAAGACCAAGCAGCTTGCAGGTCGCAGCCGCTTTTTTCTGGCCTTCCAGCGTGCGGAACTCGTCGCTGCGCGCAGTATAGAGCATCGTGCCGCCGCGGTTGATGATATGCGCGACGTTCTCGTTGTTCAGCATCACAAAGTCGCCATTGATCAGGCCATTGTAACCGCGGCGGATGCCGACGCATTCGATTCCCATATATGTGCACGCGCGCACGACCGACCGGATCGCGGCATTCATGCCGGGGGCATCGCCGCCGGAGGTAAGTACGCCAATGCGCTTGATTGCAGTTTCCATATTGCAGAACCTTCCTTTCGTAGTTGAAGCTTCCAAATTCTTTGCGATAATATCATAGCCTAAAAGAGAGAAAAAGTAAACAGGCAATTGCCGCGCCCTGCGCAATTGTTTTTCCTGCGAATCGGAATCTTCAGGAAAAATTTATGTTTTGCCTGCCGCAGATGTGCTATACTTATATCTATATAACAAAAGAAATGGAGGCATCGGCTTGAACCAGACAGGAAGGATTCTGGAAGAGGTCAAAAAAGCGGTATGCGGCAAGGACCGCGTGCTTGTCTGGGTATTGACCGTTCTGCTCGCCAGAGGGCATGTTTTGTTGGAGGATATCCCGGGCGTCGGCAAGACGACCATGGCGCTGGCTTTCTCCCGCGCGCTGGGACTTGATTACGGCCGCGTGCAGTTTACGCCGGACGTTCTGCCGTCCGATATCACCGGCTATTCCGTTTACCAGAAGGAGACCGGCAAATTGGTCTATCAGCCCGGCGCAGTCCTCTGCAATCTGTTTCTGGCGGACGAACTGAACCGCGCGACCTCGCGCACACAGTCCGCGCTGCTCGAGGCCATGGAGGAGGGGCAGGTCACGGTCGACGGCGTCAGCCATCCGATCCCGCAGCCGTTCATCGTCTTCGCTACGCAGAACCCCACCGGCGCTGCCGGCACGCAGCTGCTGCCCGATTCGCAGATGGACCGGTTCACCATCCGCCTGTCCATCGGCTACCCGGAGCCCGCCGACGAGCGCAATATGGTGCTCGCCCGGCAGGGCGTCAATCCGCTGCAGACGGTCGATCCCGTTCTGTCCCGGCAGGAGCTCGTCGCCATGCAGGACGAAGCTGCCGCCGTTTACATCAAACCCGAGCTGGTCGATTATATCGTCTCCCTGATCGGCGCCACGCGCCAGCATCCGCTGATCCTGCGCGGCGCCAGCCCGCGCGCAACGCTCTCGCTCACGTCGATGGCCAAGGCCGTCGCCTACGTGCAGAAGCGGGACTATGTCGTTCCGAAGGACATTCAGGTGACCTTCCCGCAGACCATCGCGCACCGTCTGCTCCTCGCGCCGGAGGCCGACGCCCGGCAGGTCGGTGCGCAGCAGATCCTCGAAGAGATCCTGCGGCAGGTCCCCGCGCCGAGATTATAATCCTATGGCAAAAAACCGGATCATTTACGGGCTGTTTCTGCTGGTCTGCATTGTTTTTCACAGCTTTTATACGGGCTGGTTCTCGTTTTTCCTGCTGCTGTTTGCGGTGCTGCTGCCCATCTTTTCTCTGGCGCTCAGCCTGCCCGCCATGATGCGGGCGTCCTATGCGCCGGAGCTGCCCGCGCGCTGCTTCTGCGGCCAGCAGGCGCAGTACCGGCTGCTGGCGCAGCACCAGACCAGCCTGCCTGTTAGTCTCTGCCGCCTGCAGCTGTGCGTGCAGGACGCCGTCAGCGGCGAACAGCGCATCCAGCAGCTGCAGCTTGGCGGGACAGGCGGGTTTTCCATGCGCGTCGACACGCGCCATGCCGGACTGCAGACGTTCCGCGTGACCCGCGCGCGCGTCTGTGACGCGCTGGGGCTGTTCAGCCTCCCCATGCAGCTGCCGCCCGCCTGCAGCATCGCGGTCGAGCCGGAGCCGCAGGAACCGGCAGTCCTTCCGAATCTCAGCCAGTTCCAATACCGTTCCTACCACCCGAAGCCCGGCGGCGGGTTTTCTGAAATTCACGATCTGCGGGAATACCGCCCGGGCGACAGCCTGCACGAAATTCACTGGAAGCTGTCCGCCAAGACGGACAAGCTGATTGTCCGCGAAGCGGAGGAGCCAAATCTCGGCCTGATCGTTTTGAGCTTTGACTTTTCCGGCACACGCACACAGCTGGACAGTACGCTGCGGCAGCTTCTGTGGCTGTCCGACTGGCTGATCGAACAGGACGTCGCACACCAGATCGACTGGCTGGAGCCGGACGGTCTTGTTCCGCATTCCAAGGCAATCAAAACGCCGGAGGATCTGACCGATCTTCTCCGGACACTTCTGCAGACCCATCTGACCGGCGATACGCCATCCATCGCCGCACGGGTCTATGCGAATGCGGACTGGCGCTATCACGTGCAGCCGGAGACAGAGGAGGTGGGCGTATGAGAGCATCGAAGCTGTCGTTTCTTCTGTCCGTTCTCTGCGCCGCTGCGCTGACGGTCGGGCTTTGCTTCTGCGTCATTACCTCGTTTTCCGTTCCGGCGGATGCGCTCCGGCTGGCGCTGGCCTGCATGTGCATCGCGCTTCTGTGCTCCGCGCTCCTGCTGCTGCCGAAAAGCTGGATCTGGCTTCTCGGTGCGCTTCTTCTGCTGGCCGGAGGCGTGTATTATCTGAAAGATGCCGTCTGGGAAAGCTTTTCCGCGCTTCTTTACGCCGTCAGCACACAATATGTGGAAGCATTCCCAGGGCTTCAGGTTCTTTCATTGACCGCCGCGCCTGCGGACGGGGACGCCGCGCTTATTTTACTGCTTCTGAGCATTCCATATGCACTTCTTTGCAGTTGGACCGTCCTGCGCGGAGAAAGCCTTGTCTATCTGCTCTGCGCGGTGCTGCCGCCGCTGGCGCTCTGCCTTGTCATTTTGCAGACGCCGCCCGCGGCATGGGCCATTTTGCTCGTGGTGGGCGTTCTGGCGCTGCTCCTGCTGTCGCAGCTGCTGCGGCTGCGGCAGACGCGGGAAGGCAACCGGCTGGCACTGCTGCTGGCCGTCCCGCTGGCGCTGCTGATTGGGCTGCTCGCAGTCGTGTTCCCGTCAGAAGGCTACGAGCGCGCCGACTGGTCCAACAAGCTGCAGGAAACGCTCGCGACCGCCGCGGACAAGCTGACGCTCTTCCGACGGGACGCGCAGACGGGGCAGGTCAGGTTTACTTCACCCATCAATCCGAGTACGCTCGGCAGCTATCTGTGGGATTCCAGCGTCTCGAACGTCAACCTCAACCGCGTCGGCCCCATGCGGCAGTATGGCCGCGCCGTCATGCGCGTGCAGTCGGAAAACGGCGGCAGGTGTCATCTGCGCGGTGATTCGCTTGCGGTCTATGAGGATAACCACTGGAAGGCTCTGCCGGAATCCGATTACCCGGACACTGGCGGTATGATGAACGCGCTGCTGGCCGGAGTCGTCCCGGTCTCTTATCACCCCGACATGCAGATCGAGACGAATATGAAATCCGGTATCTATTATCTGCCGTACTTTACGGCCGAGCTGCCGGAGGACGCCGTACCGTATTATGACGCCTATGTCAAAAATCCCTCGCAGCAGACGTCCTACTCGATCTCCTATTTTGCCATGCGCGGCAGCAGTCAAAACAAGCCCTATGAGACCTTCGTCCACGAGTTCTATACGCAGGTGCCGGACGAGACCCGGCAGGCGCTTGCCGATCTTCTGCCGCAGCTCGGCGTTCAGCCGGGCGATGACGTCCATGAAATTGCAAAGGCGGTCAGCGATTATGTATCAGCCAGCGCACGCTATGACCTGAATACGCCGTCTGTACCGTCCGGCGAGGATTTCGTCTCCTGGTTCCTGCATGACAGTGACACCGGCTACTGCGTCCATTTTGCCACCGCCGCGGCCATTCTGCTGCGCTGCATGGACGTTCCCGCCCGGTATGTGACGGGGTACTATACGACCGTATCCGAAGGTGAGTGGACCGAGGTGACCTCTGACGATGCGCACGCGTGGGTGGAATACTATGTGGACGGCATCGGCTGGTACGTGCTCGATCCGACGCCCGCCGCCGAAGATGCAACACCTGCTGTGGATACCGCCCAGGATCAGACACCTGAAACGACGCCGGAGCCGGATACAACGCCGAAACCACAGCCGGACGAACCGGTAAGCGCAACAGCTTCTTCCGAAACATCTCCGAAAACGCCCGAAGAACCTGTTAAAACGCAGACAAAGGGTTTCCATGTTATGCGATACATCTGGCCTCTGCTTGCAGCTGCCGCCGTTTTGTTCCTGTGGCGCGCGCTGCTGTTCAGCCTGCGGCGCGGCGCGATTGGGAAGGGCTCCAGCAACCGCCGCGCAATCACGCTGTATCACCATGTCTGCTGGTTGTCCAAAAAGACCGGGACAGAGGTACCTGCGGAATTTCTGGCGATCGCCGAAAAGGCGCGGTTCAGCCATCACAAGCTAAGCAGGGAAGACCTTGCACCGATGCAGCGGCACGCGGACGAGCTGACCGCGCAGCTGCTGTCCGACAAGCGCTTCTGGAAGCAATTTCTGTATCGCGTGATCTATGCGCTGGGATGAGCGCCGCCGGTTCAGGCGACGGTCTCCCGGCGCAAGGTGCGTTCCGCCGCAGACAGCCGCACGCCGGAATGGCGGATCTCGTGCCATACGGTCTGCGTCTTGAAAAGCGCCAGCGTCTGCAGCGGCAAAAAGCAGGCCATGAAGAGGGGATACAGCAGGATCCCGCCCGCAAGCTTCCGATCCAGCCGTTTTTCCAGCGCCAGCGCCGCGATGGCCATCGCAATGCAGCCAATATAAGCGGTCAGCAGGCTGGCCGGTAAGCCCTGCAGAGATATGCTTCCTGCAGTCAAAGCCGCAAGCATAAAAAATGGCGTTACAGCCTGTAAAAAGGGGAATGCGAGCTGCAGAATGCCGTCCAGACGGTTCAGACTTGGCTGACACAGGAAATTCCGGACCAGCTCCGGCAGCGTTAGCCGCGATACCTGCATGATACCGCTCATCCAGCGCCTGCGCTGCACGAGAGAGGCGCGCCATGTGACCGGTTCTTCATCGTATGTAACAGCGGTCTCACAGTAGCCGATCCGAACGCCGCGGGACAGACAGGCCGCGTAGAGTTCGGCGTCCTCTGTGATCGTGCGGCAGGGGAACCCGCCAAGCGCCTCCAGAAGATCGCGCCGGATCGCAAAGCCGGTGCCGATCACTCTGGCTGAAAGCCCCGCGATTTCTCTCGCACGGTTCAGAAACCTGTTCGCGCTGCAGAAGTAGATCTCATAGCAGGCACTGATCCCGGCCTGCGTCCGGTTCTTGGCAAGGATCCGGCTCTTGACGATCGCGGCACGATCCAGCGCACGGTTCATTTCCGACAAAAACGCCGGATCTGCCTCATTATCCGCGTCAAATACGCAGAACGCGTCATATCCGCGTGAGCTGTGCAGAAGCATGCTTGCCGCGGCCTGCAGCGCGGCTCCTTTGGAACGGACGGATGAGGGCAGCTCCATGACATTTGCTCCGGCACGCCGCGCCGCTTCTGCGGTGCGGTCAGTGCAGTTGTTGGGGAGCACCCAGATATCAAACAGCTCCGACGGATACTTCTGCGCCCGCAGACTTTCGATCAGCCCGGCAATACAGTTTTCTTCGTTTCTCGCCGCGATCAGGATCGCGAATCTCCGCTGCACCGCGGTATATGCAGGCCTAATCCGCCTGCACAGCCCAAACAGCGACACCGCCAGAAAATACAGGGAAAACACCCTGAGGATCACAAAAAACACATTTGCTGCCGTGTTCATACGTTTTCTCCTTTGTGGATTCTATGTGCTCCAAGTATATCACGGCAATCGGTTTATGAGCAGAAACATCCAATGAAGGGCTCCTTAAGATTTGATGAAGCATGAAACCGACAGACACAGGCAGTAAAAATACACAGAACGCGTTTCCTCCTTGCTTTGCTTCCATCATCGCCGAAGGGAGGGCATGGCGGATTCCTTTTGAGTAGAGCCGCGACGACCCCACGGGCGCGAAACGCAACAACAACCGATTTTTTGTTGCGGTCACGTACCGGTGCAGTGGGGGCTTTGTTTTGGGTCTGGTGAACGCAACAAAATAAAGATTTTGTTGCGTTTAGAGTACAGATGTGATAGAATAGACATACAGGGATCATCTCTGAGGTTTTTGAAGGAGTTTTTGGCCATGCAGCGCTATTCTGACAGTCCGCAGGTTCTGCGGGATTTCTTATCGTATCACGAATCCATCAAGGGACAATCACGCCGCACCGTGAATGAATATTATCTTGATCTGCGGATGTTCTTTCGCTTTCTGACGCTGACGCGCAATGAAATGCCTTATACGACGCCGTTGGAAGATCTGGACATCCGATGGATCGACGCGGCGGTACTGAACACTGTCACGTCTTCTGAGATCTTTGATTTTCTGTCTTATCTGGCGAACGACCGCCAGAATCGCGAAGGTCCGAACGACGCCGGGATCGCTGCGGCCTCCCGCGCGCGGAAATTATCCGCGATCAAGGCGCTCTATAAATATCTGACCGTCAGCACAAAGCAGATCGCGAACAATCCGGTCAAGGATATTGAGTTCCCCAAGATCCGGCGGAGCCTGCCGAAATACCTGACGCTGGAAGAATCTACCGCGCTTCTGAAGGCCGTGGACGGCCCGAACAAAAACCGGGATTTTGCGATTCTGATGCTGTTCCTCAACTGCGGCATCCGGCGCTCTGAGCTGGTGGGTCTGAATCTCTCCGATGTCTATGAGGATCGGATCCGCGTGGTCGGCAAGGGCAATAAAGAGCGCATTGTCTACATGGGTTCCTCCTGCCGGAAAGCCATTGACCGGTATCTGGATGAACGCAACAAAATCGTACTGACGGACAATCGGGCGCTTTTCGGTTCCCGCGATAAAAACCGCATCAGCGTCTCGGCCGTTCACCGGCTGGTCAAAAAGCATCTGCTGGAATCCGGGCTGGACGCTTCGCAATTCTCCGCGCACAAGCTCCGCCACACCGCTGCAACGCTGATGCTGGCCAACGGCGTCGATCTGAAAACGCTGCAGGAGGTTCTGGGCCACGAAAACCTCAATACAACGCAGATCTACACACACATCGAAAACACGGATAAAAAGATCGCCGCAGAGGCCAATCCCCTCTCCAAATTAAAGCTCTGACCGCAAAAAACACAGGCAGCATGCAATTCTCGGTTGCATGCTGCCTGTGTTTATACTGTAAGTGATCAACCGCCCAGATAAGCTTTTTTGATCGAATCGCTCTCCAGAAGCTCGCTGCCGGAGCCGGAAACGGTGATCTTGCCGGTTTCCAGAACGTAGGCACGCGTAGCGACCTGCAGGGCCATCTGTGCGTTCTGTTCGACAAGCAGGATCGTTGCGCCGGCCTTATGCAGCTCGCGGATGATATCGAAGATCTGCTCGACAAGAATCGGAGCCAGACCCATGGACGGCTCATCCAGCATCAGAAGCTTCGGCTCGGACATCATGGCGCGGCCCATGGCAAGCATCTGCTGCTCGCCGCCGGACAGCGTGCCGCTGACCTGCTTGCGGCGCTCCTTCAGACGCGGGAACAGCTCGTAGACATGTTCCAGATTGCCCTCGATGGAGCTGTTGGGGCGTGCATAAGCGCCCATTTCCAGATTCTCTTCTACGGTCATGTGCGCAAACACACGGCGGCCCTCCGGGCACTGGGCAAGGCCAAGCTGGACGATCTTGTTCGGGGCCACGGTGTTGATCGGTGCGCCCATAAACTCAATCGTGCCGGTCTTGGCGCGAAGCAGGCCGGAAATGGTGTTCAGGACGGTACTCTTGCCCGCGCCGTTTGCGCCGATCAGCGTGACGATCTCGCCCTCGTTGACCTCAAGGGAGACACCCTTGACCGCATGGATGGCGCCGTAATAGACGTGAATATCATTGACGGAAAGCAGCATGTCTCAGCCCTCCTTCTTTTTGCCGAGGTACGCCTCGATAACGGCCGGATTGGCCTGTATATCATCGGGCGTGCCCTTTGCGATGATCTTACCGAAGTTCAGAACGCAGATGCCCTCGCAGATGCCCATGACGAGGTTCATGTCGTGCTCGATCAGCATGATCGCAATGCCGAAGGTATCGCGGATCTTGACGATGTTGTCCATCAGTTCGCTGGTCTCGGACGGGTTCATACCGGCTGCCGGCTCGTCGAGCAGCAGCAGGCAGGGATTCGTCGCAAGCGCGCGGACGATCTCCAGACGGCGCTGCGCGCCATACGGCAGAGAGCCTGCCAGATGATCTGCAACGTCTTCCATGTTGAAGATGCTCAGCAGCTCCATCGCGCGCTCTTTCGCAATACGCTCCCGCTTCCAGTATTCCGGCAGGCGCAGGATCGCGTCCACCGCGGAGTATTTCATTTCGCTGTTCAGGCCAATCAGGACGTTGTCCAGCACCGTCAGATTCCGGAACAGGCGGATATTCTGGAAGGTACGGCCGATGCCCATGTGGTTGACCTCAATGGTGCTCTTCCCTGCCGTGGAAACGCCGTCAAGCAGGATGGAGCCGCGGGTCGGCTTATAGACGTTCGTCAGAAGGTTGAAGATCGTCGTCTTACCTGCGCCGTTCGGGCCGATCAGGCCGGTGATCTCGGTGCGGCCGATGGCGAGGTTAAAATCGGCGACAGCGGTCAGACCGCCGAAGTCAATGCCGAGGTGACGCGCCTCCAGGATTGGGGGCTTGCCGCTGTCGCGCTCGGTCAGGAGGTTGGTATACGGCTGCGGAACAAGCTTGGGCTGCGGATTATGTCGTTTCACGTTGTTATTCATTGCCTGCCGCCTCCTTCTTCTTTTCTCCGGAGCGTCCGGTCAGTCGGTTCAGGAACTTTTCAAGGCTGCGGGAAAGTGAGAAGTCATAGCTGCCAAGCAGTCCCTTCGGGCGGAAGATCATCATGATAACAAGTGCCAGAGAGTAGACCACCATGCGGTAATCCGAGAACGAACGCAGCAGCTCCGGCAGGATCGTCAGAACGATCGCTGAGAGGATCGAACCGAGCATGGAGCCCATGCCGCCCAGAACCACCATAACGAGGATCTCGATGGACTTCATGAACTTGAACGTCGAGGGATACAGAGACCCGAGGTAGCCCGCGTACAGGCAGCCGGCGATACCGGCCATCATAGCGGAGACGACAAACGCGAACGTCTTATAGTAGGTCGTCTGGATGCCGACGCTTTCCGATGCGATCTCATCCTCGCGGATGGAAAGGATTGCGCGGCCATGGCGGGACTTCATGATCGTGTGGATGATATAGCAGCAGACGACCACGCAGATGAACACGAGCGTAAACGTGGAGTATTTCGGGATACGCTTCAGACCGGCTGCACCGTATGTAAAATCAAAGCCCAGCACGGAGTCGATGTTCGTCAGGATGACGCGGATGATCTCGCCGAAGCCCAGCGTGATGATCGCCAGATAGTCGCCTCGCAGACGCAGCGCCGGAATGCCGATGATGATGCCGAAAATACCGGCGACAATCGCGCTGATCAGCAGTGCCAGCAGGATATACGGGATAGCACCGGCCGTATCACCGGCCTTAAGCAGCGCCTGCACCGGGACAGCCTTCATGAAGATGCCGCCCGCGTAAGCGCCGACCGCCATAAAGCCCGCGTGGCCCAGCGGCAGCTGGCCGAGGTAGCCGGTCGCAATGTTCAGGGATGTAGCCAGAATGATGTTGATGCCGACCGTGATGAGAATGCCGCTCCAATAGTTTGTGATCGTACCGTTCTGGATGAGCACATACAGAACGAGCCACAGCGCGGCGATCAGGACAAGGTTCATCAGATACCGCAGCGGCATGGGGATGCGGATCGCAGTTTGATTCTTTTTCATTGCTCTCTGCCTCCCTTACACTTTTTCCATCTGCGAGCGGCCCAGAATACCGGTCGGCTTCACGAGCAGCACAACGATCAGGATCGCGAATACGACGCCGTCCTTCCAGACGGACAGGCCGACAGCTGAGACGATCGCTTCCAGAAGGCCGATGGCGAAGCCGCCGATCATTGCGCCGGGAATCGAGCCGATACCGCCGAGAACGGCTGCAACGAACGCCTTCAGGCCCAGCATGGAGCCCATGGTGGGCGAAGCCTGCTGATATGCGCAGAGGTACAGAACAGAGCCGATACCGGCCAGCGCAGAGCCGATCGCAAACGTGAAGGAGATCGTCCGGTTCAGGCTGATGCCCATGAGCTGCGCCGCCCCCATGTCCTCAGAGACAGCACGCATGGCCTTGCCAAGCTTCGTCTTCTGCACGATGATGGTCAGGACGACCATTGCGATGATCGTAACAACGATCGTCAGCAGGGCTGCGTTGCTGATGGTGACGCTGCCAAGCGAGAGATTGCCGGGGACGATCGGATCCATGCTCTTCGTGTCAGAACCGAACAGCAGCTGTGCGCCGTTCTCCAGCAGGAAGGAAATGCCGATCGCCGTGATCAGAAGGCTGAGTCGAGGCGCCTTGCGCAGCGGCGTATAGGCGACCTTTTCAATCACGACGCCCAAGACCGTGCTGGCAATGACTGCGATGATAACAGAGGCGATCGGATGCAGGTGGAAGGTCGTCATGGCGTAGAACGCGGCATACGCGCCGATCATGATGATATCGCCATGTGCAAAGTTCAGCAGCAGGATAATGCCGTAAACCATGCTGTAGCCAAGGGCCACGAGTGCGTAGATCGAGCCTGTCTGAAGGCCGTTGAACAGCTGCGAAAGCAGCAGCGACAGGTTCATAGAAATCCCTCACTTTCTCTTCTCTATCTAATCATTCATGCAGACACCCGATGGCCAACGCCAAATACGTCCGGGAGTTGGCGGCAGCCATCTGATGTCCGCCGCCCGGCAGGCACAGGCGAGCCTGCACCTGCCGGGTCAGGTGTCATTTCCTACAGGAATTGACAATTACAAGTATTATATCGGGTTTCTCCGGATTTTGCAATCCAAATAATCCAGAATCAGAACATTTCCTGATAGACCTCGTCGCCGCCGGTCAGCTCAATGATGGCAACGGGCTTGATGGGGTTGTTGTACTCATCGAATGCATAGGAGCCAGTGATGCCTTCGGTGCCGTCCATGTTCTTGATGGCGTCGATGACAGCCTGTTTGTACTCGTCGGTACCGGCGGTCAGACCCTGCTCTTCGGCAGCCTTCAGACCTTCACAGAGCAGCATCGCAGCGTCATAAGCCAGAGGAGCAAACATGTTGGGGATCTCATCAACGTTGTAGGCAGCCTTGTAGTCCTCTTCGAACTGCTTGACGGAGTCGGTGCCAGGCGCGTAGCCGGAGCAGTAGACAGAGCCTTCGAGGTCTTCCGCAGAAGCGTAGTTCTTGACGGAGCCGAAGCCGTCGCCGCCCATGAAGGTCGCGGTGCAGCCGGCAGCGCGGGCAGCCGTGATGGCCAGACCAGCTTCAGCGTAGTAGATCGGAGCGAAGACAACGTCGGGAGCAGCAGCAGCGATGTTGGTCATCTGGGCCTTGAAGTCCTTGTCGCCCTCTGCGAAGGCTTCGGTATCGACAACCTCAAGACCAACAGCAGCGGCCTCTTCGGCAAATGCGTTCATCAGGCCTTCGGAATAGTCGCTGCCGGTCTGATAGAAGATCGCAGCAGTCTTGGCGCCCAGTTTTTCAACGGCGTAGTCAGCCATCTTCTTGCCCTGATAGGGGTCGATGAAGCAGGCACGGAACACATTGGTGCGGATCTCGCTGCTGGGATCAGCCGGGTCGATCATCGTAACGCCGGAAGCCGTTGCAGAGGCAGTGACCTGCGGCATGTTGTCTTCATAGGTAGCGTCAGCCAGTGCAATGGTCGGGCCGGTCAGCGTTGCACCGAAGACAGCGGTGATGCCGTTGTCGCAGGCGAGGTTGTACGCGTTGACAGCTTCAACGCCGTCGCCCTTGTCATCGTACTCCAGGACCTTGACCTGCTTGCCGTTGATGCCGCCGTTGGCATTCAGCTGGTTGATGTAGAGCATGGCGCCGTCACGGACGGGCTGGCCATACTGGGCATAGTCGCCGGTGGTGTTGCTGATGAGGGCGATCACGATCTCGCCGCCATCGGAGGAAGCAGCCGCGTCGGAAGCAGCTGCGTCCGTGTTTGCAGAAGTGTCGGAAGCGGTATCTGCAGTTGCAGTCTTGGAGCCGCAGGCCGACAAGCAGCCGATCAGCATGACAACTGCCAGAACGAGGCTCAAGAGTTTCATTGCTTTTTTCATTTTCATTTACCTCACTTTTGTTTTACTGTATGCAATCAAAAAAGCGGCTCTGCAAAAAGCAGAACCGCTCGAATGCCTGTGTCATCCGACCCTATCGGGCCGCCGCAGCAAGATTCATTTCGCCGTTGCTTTTTGCGCTTTTGAAGTTGTCCGCAATAATTCGAACCATAATTACAAGGCCCCACGCCAGTACCAGAAGTACCAGCAGGCCGCGAAGGCCCAGGACGCTAAGGCAAATGGATACAGCTGCAGCTGCAATAACAAAAAAGGACACAGCCAGAATGGCCATGTCCATGTGGATAGCAGCAGTATCAGTCGTGCATGCGGATGCTGCACAAGCAGCCGGTGCGCAGGCAGACGCATCGGAACAAGCGGTATTCTGCTTGGCCATGAACTGCATCATTTTGCGCACCTCCTTGAAATGATGGGCTCATTATACTCTGCTGCTTTAGCGATGTCAAGTAGTGAAATATGAAAAATCTGTTGAAAAAGCATATTTGATTTGTGCAGCATTTACAAATTCGTTTTTCCGTTCCCGTCACCTGTGCGTCGGCCAGAAACACATGTGCTCAAAACACGCCGATTTCCCTGCTTTTCCTGCTTCAGGGTTGCTTTTTCGGTCGATATTTGATATCTTATAGCTATTCTTCCGGTCAAGATGGCCGGAGTAAGGTGTGTGATTCAATTATGGAAAAGAAAAAGCGTCGCTTCGGTGACCGGAAAGACGGCGTCCTGCTGCGCGATCTTGACGGCATGCATTTCATCACGCCGCTGATCTATCCGAACCGCTGCGACAACGAAGCGTACATCCGTGAGACCATTGATCTCACGAACATGAACGCGTATCTGAAAACGAAGAATGCAGAAGAGACGGAATTTCCCTATACCATGTTCCATCTGATCGTCGCGGGCCTGGTCAAGACGATCACGCTGCGGCCGAAGATGAACCGCTTCATTGCAAACAAGAATTTCTACCAGCGCAATGAGGTCTCCATGTCGTTCGTCGTCAAGAAACAGTTTGCCGATGAGGCGGCCGAGGGTCTGGCCGTCATTCACGCAAAGGACGATTCCACGGTCGAGACGCTGCACGAGGATCTGCGCCATCAGATCCTGGACTGCAGGGACGTCAATAAGGTCGACTCCTCCAGCGACAACATGGACTTCTTCAACAGCATGCCGCGCTGGCTCGGCAAGTTCCTTGTCTGGATCCTGACGCGGCTCGATATCCATGGCTGGATCCCCGCCAGCATCATTGCGACGGACCCGTACTATACGACCTGCGTCATCTCGAACCTCGGCTCCATCAAGCTCAACTGCGGCTATCATCACCTGACCAACTGGGGCACCTGCTCGGTATTCTGCATCATCGGTGAAAAGTCGAAGCGGCCGGTCTATCACGAGGACGGCACGATTGAAATGCGCGAGATGCTCGATCTCGGCCTGACGATCGACGAGCGTCTGGCCGACGGTTATTACTACTCCAAGACCATCCGGCTGCTCAAGACGCTGCTGGAAAATCCGGAGCTGCTCGAAACGCCCGCCAATCAGGAAGTTCCCTATTGATATGCGATACCCCCGGGATTCTCATCCCGGGGGCTTTTCTTATTTCTGTGCTTCTGCGATCTTCTGCTTCGTGTCGTCGCGGATGGCCTCGCGGAGCTGCTCCAGATACGGCGTGCCCGCAACGATGTCATTCGCGTAGGTCAGGTTCAGCTCGTACTCATGCGGCTCCCATGTCCGGATGTCCGCCTCGTTGTGCTGAATGACAGCTTCCAGCTTATCCAGCGTCTTATAAAGCCGTGCTTCCCCGGTCTGCAGGGCGTTCATCTCTGCATACAGGTCCGCAAGCTCTGTGCAGTACGGCTCCGGCAGGGACTTGACCCACGCGGCCAGCGCCTCGTCTTCCTTCTTTTCGTCCTCTTTGGACTTCAGGAACGTCGGGATATCCCCAGTGAAGCATTCACCAAGATCGTGGATGAGACACATCCGGATGACCTTGTTGATGTCCAGCTCCGGAAACTCGTCCTGCATGAAAAGCGCCATGAGGGCGATCCGCCAGCTGTGCTCGGCGACGCTCTCCCGGCGGCCCTTTGAGGTGTCGCAGTGACGAAGCTCGTCCTTCAGCCGTTCGGCGACATGTAAAACATCCAGTAATGCACGTACTTCCATGTCCGTCTCCCCTTTTCTGTTTTTATGTGAGCGCAAGCTCGATCGCTTCGCGGATATTCCGCACACGCAGCAGCTCCACGCCGTCCGGCGCAGTGACCGTTCCAGTGCCGTGGCGCGGGATGATGCAGGTCTTGAAGCCGGTCCGCGCGGCCTCTGTCAGGCGCTGCTGCAGGCCGGTCACGGCGCGGATCTCGCCGGTCAGGCCGACCTCGCCGATTGCGGCGGTCGCCGGGTCGATCGGCTTATCCCGGAAGCTCGACGCCGCCGCGAGCACGAGCGCGAGATCGGCTGCCGGTTCATCGATCTGCAGACCGCCGATGACGTTCACATACGCATCCGACATGCCGATGTTGACGCCGCCGCGCTTTTCGAGCACCGCCAGCATCAGATTCGCCCGGTTAAAATCAAAGCCGTCCGCCGTACGGCGCGGAACGTTGAAGTTTGTCCGCGTCACCAGTGCCTGAATCTCCGCCAGCACCGGGCGCGTGCCCTCCATCACGCAGGCTACGCACGTGCCGGGCGCATGCAGAGGTCTCCCTGCCAGCAGCATTTCCGACGGGTTCGGGACCTCGACAAGGCCCCTGCCCTCCATCTCGAACACACCGATCTCATTGGTCGAGCCGAAGCGGTTTTTGGCCGCGCGCAGAATGCGGTAGCTGCTGGCATGCTCGCCCTCAAAAAACAGCTCGCAGTCGACCATGTGCTCGAGCACCTTCGGCCCCGCGATCGCGCCCTCTTTGTTGACGTGACCGACCACAAACACCGTCACGCCGCTGTTTTTGGCCAGCTGCATGAGGGTCATCGTGCAGTCCTTGACCTGCGAGATGCTGCCGGGCGCGGAGGTATTTTCCGGCTGGTAGAGCGTCTGGATGGAGTCGGCAATGAGAATATCCGGCTGCACCGCGTCGACGGCCTCCAGAATTTCCGTCAGATTCGTCTCGGACAGGATGAAAAGGTCATCTGAGGCCACCTGCAGGCGGTCGGCGCGCATTTTGATCTGCTTTTCCGATTCCTCGCCGGAGACATAGAGAATTTTCAATGTTTTGCCGAGATAGGCGCAGATCTGCAGCAGAAGCGTCGATTTGCCGATGCCCGGCGCGCCGCCGACCAGCACCAGCGAGCCGCGTACCCCGCCGCCGCCCAGCACCCGGTCCAGCTCCTGCATGCCGGTGGAGAAGCGGATCTCCTGCTCCCCTGTCACCTCGGACAGCTTTTTGGGCACAGACCGCGCCGGGCCGGAACGCCCTGCTGCTCTGGCGGCGGGCGCTTTTTTATCCTCGAACTCAATGATGGAGTTCCAGGCGCCGCAGGCTGGGCACTGTCCCTGCCAGCGCGGCGTCTCGTTTCCGCACTGCTTGCAGATAAAAACGGATTTAGATTTCATTCGTATGCTCCTCTGACAGCCAGAGCGATAGCGTTCCCGCGATCGCCGCCGCTATTTTCTTCTGATAGTCCGGCTGCTGCAGCAGCTGCTCCTCGTCCGCATTGGACAGGAAGCCGCATTCGATCAGGATGCCCGGACATGTGATATGCTCCATCAGGTACACGCCATCCGCCGTTTTGGGCTGCCGGTGGTTGGCCGGATCGAGATACTGGGCAAGATTCTTCTGCATCTGCTCCGCCAGCTGCCGGCTGCCGTCCGTTTTCGCGCAGAATACCTGCGCGCCGCGGTATTTTCCCTCAGAAAAGAAATTCTGGTGGATACTGACGAGCAGCGCGTCCGGCGTGTCGTTGACAGTCTGCGTCCGGTTGCGGATGTCCGATACCTTCTTTTCCGAGATCGTCCGGCAGCCGCTTGAATAAACCGCCGTGTCGGTCTCGCGGATAAGGAGCGGATCGATTCCGCCAAGACGCAGCATATCGCGCAGCCGCAGGGATATTTCAAGATTGAGCGCGGCCTCCGCCGTGCCGCCGACGCCGGTCGCACCGCCGTCCTCACCGCCGTGGCCGGGGTCGATCACGACCGTCCGGCGCCCGTCCTGCACCCCGACGGTCTGCGCCGTCTGATATGTCACGACCGCAAACACGCAGAAATATAAAACCGTCACAAACAGCATGACCGGCAGCAGGACCTGTACCCATTTTTTCATTTCATCACCCCATACCAGCGTATGAGACTCAGGAAAAGTATAGCATGGTTTTTTGGGTTTGAAAAGAGCGTGTTATGCGTCCAGCCAGACGAGCTTCACTGCATCGCCCCAGATTCGTTCCGCGGCCTGCTCTGCGCTGCGCCGCTCTTCCGGCGTAAATGGCCGGAACATCGTGATCTGCAGCCGCTTTCCGCTGCGCTTCCATCGCCCGGTGACTGCTCCGTGCAGCAAGACCGGCGGCATGACGATACCGGACAGGCTGAAAACCCCCCGCAGATACGTCTGCGGAAGAAAAACATTCTGTTTTTTTCATAGCCCAGCATCAGAGGGTCAAAGCCCGCCAGAAACATGCAGTCCGGCAGCGCCTGCCCTGCTGTGGGTTCGTGTTCAGATTCCAGCCAGTAAAGCGTCTCGTCTCCGCATGGATTGCAGCGGAGCGGAAGCTGCGGCAGCAGCCGCTTCACGGCGGTCTGCGTCATGCCGAAATAATAAGCCGCGTCCTTCACGGATGCCGGGCCGAAGCTGCGAAAATAGCGCCGAAGCTGCTCCAAACGTGCGTCCTCCTGCGCCATCGGTACGAACGGCGGGCAGAGCCGGAAGGCCTTTTCCTCGCTGACCACGCCGCAGAGAAAGCCGCGCTCACACAGCTCCCGCATTCCGCCGCCCCACGGATGGAACATGCTCGCCTCTTCCGCCTCCGTCATCCCGGCGGCACGGCAGCTGGCTTTCAGCGCCTCCCGCGTCATCGGCCCCTGCGCCAGTGTATCGACGATCAGGTCTGAAAAATACGCCTGCCGCTGCGGCGTCAGCGCCCAGTCCGGACGCTGGTTCCAGAAGGACGGCATCATCCAGTCCCGGCTGTGATACCGGCAGCCGTCGTGCAGATAAAGCGGAAGGTCAGCTTCCGCAAAGACATGCATCGTCCCGCGGAGCGTCCAGCTCTTTACCAACTCATCCGCGGCGGTATCCGCGTCAACTGCTTCGCTGCGGAGCTTCATGGCGTGCATGGCGTTCGATAGAAACTGCGCCTGAAACCCGTTCATCGCCCGCACGACCGCCATCCGATTGCCCGGTTTCAGCAGAAATTGGCTTGCAAGACGCCTGATACAAAGTTCACGTTTGTCCATAGCCTTCCTTTCTATGACGCAAAACGGAGACTGACACAAAACCAGTCTCCGTTCATCTTCCCAAAAGCCAATCGACCGACACATGCAGGGCGTCGGCCAATGCGCAAAGCTCCTTGTCCGATACCGGGCGCTTTTGTCCTTCAAGCAGCGACAGCGCCGGGATGCTCATGTCTACACCGGCAAGCTGAAGCTGTGCCAGCAGCTCGACCTGCTTCATTCCCTGTTCCATCCGCGCCTGCGTGACCCGCGCGCCGACGATATTCTTCATTCCAAGCTCCAGTTTCCTCGTTTTCAGACAAACCCCCCCCCCGCTTCTCTCCCGATTATACGGAATCGAAGCATTGATATATTTGGTATTACCAAATATAATAAATTTAATACAGCCAAATATGGAGTGTCGCCTATGGAATATCTGGAAGTCTGCCCTTTGCCTGCGGTCTGTCAGTCCTGTTCCGACCGGAAATCCTGTCTTGCACGCGGCAAGCCGGAATGGTGCTGTGACGAATGTGGTTACTTGTTGGAGGGCTTTATCCCGATTTGCAAGTCATCAGAAGATGAACCGGCCTGTGCTGATGTGCCGAGAAGTTGACATAAGTCTGGTTTGCGAACCGCCCGGCGCGGATGCGCCGGGCGGTTGACATAAAATTATTTCACAAATGCCTTGTGGAAGACCTTCTTGCCCTTGCGGACGACGGCGCCGTCGCCGGTGAAGACGGAGGTCTCGAACGTGGTCGCGAAGTCCGTGACCTTTTCATCGTTCACGCTGATGCCGCCCTGCTGGACGAGGCGGCGGCCTTCGCCCTTGGAGGCAGCCAGACCACACTTGACGAGGAGCGTCAGCGTGTCGATCTTGCCGTCGGTAAAGTCGTCCGCCGTCAGTTCGGTGGACGGCATGTGCTCGCTGTTGCCGCTGCCGCCGAAGAGCGCCTTTGCACCGGCTTCGGCCTTTTTGGCTTCCTCTTCGCCGTGGACGAGCTTGGTCAGCTCGAAGGCGAGAATTTCCTTGGCCTTGTTGAGCTGGCTGCCTTCCCACTTGTCCATCTCGTCGATCTGCTCGAGCGGCAGGAACGTCAGCATGCGGATGCACTTGAGAACGTCTGCGTCGCCGACATTGCGCCAGTACTGATAGAAATCGAAGGGGCTGGTCTTGTTCGGGTCGAGCCAGACTGCGCCGGAGGCCGTCTTGCCCATCTTTTTGCCCTCAGAGTTGAGAAGCAGCGTAATGGTCATGGCCTGCGCGTCCTTGCCCAGCTTGCGGCGGATGAGCTCCGTGCCACCCAGCATGTTCGACCACTGATCGTTGCCGCCGAACTGCATGTTGCAGCCATAGTGCTGGAACATGTAGTAGAAGTCGTAGGACTGCATGATCATGTAGTTGAACTCCAGGAAGCTCAGGCCCTTCTCCATACGCTGCTTGTAGCACTCGGCGCGCAGCATGTTGTTGACCGAGAAGCATGCGCCGACCTCGCGCAGAAGATCGATATAGTTGAGCGGCAGCAACCATTCGCTGTTATAGAGCATCATGGCCTTACCCTCGCTGAAATCAATGAAGCGCTCCATCTGCTTCTTGAAGCACTCGGCGTTGTGGTTGATGTCCTCGGGCGTGAGCATCTTGCGCATGTCGGTGCGGCCGGAGGGGTCGCCGATGCGGGTCGTGCCGTCGCCGATGAGGGCGATGGGCTTGTTGCCCGCCATCTGCAGCCGCTTCATGAGGCACAGCGCCATGAAGTGACCGACGTGCAGTGAATCAGCGGTGCAGTCAAAGCCAATATAGAATGTGGCCTTGCCGTTATTGACCATCTCGCGGATCTGCGGCTCGTCCGTGACCTGCGCGATCAGACCTCTGGCCTGCAGTTCTTCGTAAATATCCATTGTGATTTCTCCTTCTATTGATCAATTATTTTTTATTATAATTCCATCAACCGTTTGCCGCAATGCGGGCAGACGGCGTCGTCCATGTCGTGCATGTCGCCGCAGTACGGACACGCGATCTGCTGGATGCCGCTTGTTTCCGGCTCTTCCGCGTCGCCGAGCAGGTAAAACTCCAGCTTTTTGCAGCGCCGGCAGCATTCGACGTCCACGTCGAGCGCGCCGGACATGATCTGGCTCAGGTTTCCGAAGAGCATGCTGAATTTCCCCTTCTGCAGCTCCATATTGCCGAGGCTTTGCATTTTGCCGCCGCAGGCGGAACAGGTTTTCTGACGCATGAGAAACTCCTTTCTGTCAAAAACGCCCTCTGCTCATGCGAGCAGAGGGCGAATAGCCGCGGTACCACCTCTGGTTCGCCGGTTCCTCGCGGAAACGGCCTTATAGAGCGCTGACACGCCCCTGCGCGATAACGGGCGCACCCGACACACCCCTACTGCGCAGAAGCTCTGCTGTTCAGAGGGCAGCTCCGAGATGTATTCGCCTGACGCCGCCTGCTTTCTTGCACCGACCGAAAGCTCTCTGAAGGCGGGATTGCCGGGGTACTTCTTCCCTTCGTCACTGTAACCATATTACAATTGCAGTATAGCGGATTTAATTCTGTTTGTCAATCAATATTCGCCAAACAGCGCAACGAGCTTACCGTCTTTGACCTCATAGAGCGCGGCATGCAGATCCGCAATGCCCATGCAATACGAGCCCGCAACATATAGCCTTCCGTATTCCACATAGATATCGGTCAGATTCTGCGTCGGACTGCTCTCGTCGCGCTCGGCAAGGATGGTGCGCACGGCATTCTGTCCCGGGTTTTCCAGCTTCATCACGCTCGAGGCGCAGGGGGAATATACGGCCGCGTAAACATATGCCGGAATCGGCTTGGTATCGTCCCAGCTCAGGTAATAGAGCGTATTGTCGCCGTACCAGCAGAAATCCAGCACGGGCTCGGCCACGATCTGCTCGAGCGTATTGCCGCTGCGTTTATAGAGGCCCGCGCGTCCCCAGACATATATACCGTCGGAGCCGCTCAACAGACGGTCGAACGCGACATAGCCGTTGACTCCCTGCGCTGCTTTCCAAAGGCCGACCGTCTGAACCGTCTTACCCGTAAGCGGCTCGTAAAGTCCGAGACCGACGGAACCAGAAAGGGCATATTGCATCAGCCAGTACTCCCCGACCGTGCAGACGTATTCGCAGCCCTTTCCACGCAGCGTAAGCTGTGCTTTCAGACGGGCAAGGATGGCCGCAGCCTCTGCACGAGTAACGCCTTTGTTTGGCTTAAAGCTTCCATCCGGGTAACCGGTCAGAAGTCCCTGATTGGCGCAGATGAGCACGCTGCTTCCATACTCCGCGGCATCGGGCCACAGCGGCTGCCACGCCGGAGACTCCATGCGCTGCTCCTTCCAGTTGATAGCATACTGATTCGCGGCGTCGGCGCGTTCATGCACGCCGCCCCAGCCGGAGCAGAACCGGTCGAGGATCGCGGCGATCTCGCCGCGCGGCATGGCCTCCGTGCGGCTGCCGGTGATGTCACCCAGAAGCCGATGCGCCGTGCAGACGTCATAGGCAGCTTTCCACCACTCGTCGCTCTCCGCCTGCTTCCACTCGTCCGGATAAGCGATGCGGGCGAAGAGGGTCAGAAACTCTGCGCGGGAGACGGTCTTTTCCGGGCGGTATGTGCCGTCCGGATAGCCGGTGATCTCGTCTTTGAGATATACGATCTGTTCGTTTGCCCAATGGGCGTCGGAAACGTCGGAATAGTCCGCCGCGCTGACCGCCGCACACAGAAGCAGTACGGTCAGAAGCGCGAGAAAAAGTCTGCGAAGCTTCATATCTGTCCTCCCTGTTTGGTCTGTTCCGCCAGCCGCAGAAGCTCTGCCGCACCGGCGATCGTTGTTTCTGTGATCATGCTGCCGCCGATCAGGCGGGCCAGCTCCTGCCTGCGCCCAGCTTCATCCAGCCGCAGGACGCTTGTGTAGGTTCGTCCGTTTTCCACGCGTTTTTCCACGGTGAACTCTGTGTCGGCCATTGCGGCGATCTGCGGCAGGTGCGTGACGCACAGGACCTGACGGCCGCTTGAGACCGTCCAGAGCTTATAGGCGACCTTCTGCGCTGCCCGGCCGCTGACCCCGGCGTCGACCTCGTCAAAGATCATCGTGCCGACGGAATCCTCCGCCGCGAGCACGTTTTTCATCGCCAGCATGATACGCGCCAGCTCACCGCCGGACGCGACCTTGGACAGCGGCCGCAAGGCTTCGCCGACGTTGGCCGACATCAGAAAGCGGACGGCGTCCAGACCGTTTTCCTGCGGCGCCTGCTCGGAAAACTCGCAGACGAAGCGGATCTTCGGCATGTCCAGCTGCATCAGCTCCGCGGAAATGGCCGCCTGCAGCCGCTCCGCAGCGGCTTTTCTGGCCTGCGTGAGTGCTTCGCCCGCTTCGCGCATGGTTTTCTGCAGGCCGGTCAGCTTTTTCTGCAGCTGCTCGATGCGGTCTGTGGCAAATTCGACCTCGCCCAGCTGCTGCTTTGCCTTTTCCAGGAAAGCAAGCACATCCTCGACGCTGCCGCCGTATTTCCGCTTGAGCTTGTGCAGGGTATCGAGCCGCTCTTCGATCTGCTCCAGCTCGTCGGCGGAATAGGTCAGATCATCCTTTTTGTCCCGCAGCTCGTCGGCGATGTCCTGCGCGGTATACATAAGATCATTCAGCCTGCCGCTGAGCGCGCGCATGTCGTCCGAGACCCGGCTGACCTTTTCCAGCGCGTGCGCGGCATTCGCGATCATGGCCGATGCCCCGTCGGAGGTCTCATCACCGTAGAGCGCGGCGACCGCGGACTCAATGGCGTCTGTCAGTTTCTCGGCGTTCTGCAGCACCTTCCGGCGCTCGGAAAGCTCGTCCTCCTCGCCGGGCTGCAGCTCTGCACGTTCGATCTCGTCGATCTGGAACTTGAGCGTTTCGACCAGCCGGAGCTTTTCCGACTCGTCCATGGACAACCGGCGGATCTCCTGCTGCACGGCGCTGACCTTGTCATACGCCTGCCGGTACGATGCCAGCAGCGCCTCGTCATGGGCAAACAGGTCGAGGTAGCCGATATGCGTCGCCTCGTCAAACAGCTGCTGCGAATCGTTCTGGCCGTGGATCTGGATGAGCTGGGTGCCGAGCTTCCGAAGCGTGGAAACTGTGACGGGCTTGCCGCTCACGCGGCAGCTGTTTTTGCCGTCGGCAAAGATCTCGCGGGAAATGCCAAGCTCCGGCTCATACGGGACCTGATTTTCCGCGAACCACGGCAGCTCCGGCACGCCGGTAAAGATCGCGCTGACAAACGCCTTCTGCGCGCCGGTGCGGATCATCTCGCGGGAGGCGCGCTCACCTAAAATGGCAGAGATCGCGTCAATGACGATCGACTTGCCCGCACCGGTCTCACCGGTCAGGACATTGAAGCCATGGTCAAATGTGATCTCTGCCTGTTCAATAACGGCGATATTTTCGATATGCAGGGTAGAAAGCATGGGTCTCCCTCCTGTCTGCGCGGCATCAGTGCTCGATCTGTTCCCGGATCTCTGCACAGAGGTTTGCAGCCGCCTGCGTGTCCTTGAGAACGGCGAAGCACGTATCGTCTCCGGCCAGCGTGCCCAGAAGCTCCGGGATGTTCAGCTTGTCGATGGCGGCAGCCGCGCCGTTGGCGAGGCCCGGCATGGTCTTGATGACGATCATGTTCTGCGCATACTCGACGCTCGTGATGCACTGCCGGAAGATCAGGTTGAGCTTGGCGGAGAACGTGTGCTCCGCGGGCTTCGGCGCGGTGGAATAGCGATAGGTGCCGTGCGGCCCAAGCTCCTTGATGATGCGCAGCTGCTTGATATCGCGGGAGATCGTGGCCTGCGTGGTGCGGAAGCCGGCAGCCTCCAGCTCCGCCAGCAGCTGCTCCTGCGTCTGGACGCTGTGGTCGAGGATCAGCTCCAGAATTTTTTCCTGCCGTTTCGATTTCATATGGGAATTACCTCATTTTTTCAATGAATTTCTTATTCAGAATCTCAAAAAAGCTCGTATTCTTAAGCCGCACCAGCCGCGTGACCTTCTGGGAGCTTTTGACCGTGATCTCGTCGCCGACATTCAGGCGGAACGCCCGCCCGCCGTCAACGGACAAAAACGCGTTGTGCCGCCCGACCTTGCCGACCCGGACCGTGATGACACGGCTCGGCGCGACCACGATGCTCTTGGCCAGCATGGCGTGCGCGCAGATCGGCGTGATGAGGAAGTTCTTCGCGGACGGCTCGACGATCGGGCCGCCGGCGGACATGGAATAGGCCGTCGAGCCGGTCGGCGTGCAGAGGATGACGCCGTCGCCGGAAAAGGCTGTTGCTTCCACGCCGTCGCAGTAAATGGCCAGCTGCACCACGCGGGCGATGGCGCCCTTGGTGATGACGGCGTCATTGAGCGCCGTCTCGTGGAAGAGCGTCTGCTTGCCGCCCGTCACACAGACGTCCAGCATGGTGCGCTCTTCAACGGTGTAATCCCCCTGCGGGATCTTCCGCAGCAGCTCGATCTCGCCCGCTTCCAGCTCCGCGATAAAGCCCATCGTGCCGATATTGACGCCCAAAATTGGGATGGAGTGCTCCGTCGCGATCTTGGACGCGTGTAGGATCGTGCCGTCGCCGCCGAAGCATATGAGCATGTCCGCGGTCTTGATCTCCTTCTGGATATCCCGGAAGCGGAGATCCGAGGGGATCTCGAAATTCTTGTCCACATCGAACGGCAGACACAGTGCGACCTCCGCACCCGCCTCCCGCAGGATGCTGCAGGCCTGTCTGGCGTTTTTGAACTGTTTGTCCCGATACGGGTTCGGCGAAACGACGATCTTCATACTGCGGTCAACCTTTCAATGCTTCGTGTGCCTGCGCGACAAGCGCTTCGATATCGAGCCAGCAGGCTTCGCCCGGCTGCATGGCCAGGTGCGCCAGAAATTCGATATTCCCCTCCGGTCCCTTGACCGGCGAAAACGTCAGATTGCGGATGGTAAAGTGCAGGCTGTCGGCCAGTGCCGTAAAATTCTGCAGGACCTCGGCATGCACGGCCGGGTCGCGCACGACACCCTTTTTTCCGATCTTCTCTTTTCCGGCTTCAAACTGCGGCTTAATGAGGCAAAGCACCTGTCCCGTCGGCTTCAGAAGCTTCTGGATGGCTGGGAGCACGATCTTGAGTGAGATGAACGACACGTCCACCACCGACAGATCGAGCGGTTCTCCAAGGTCTTCCGGCGTGACATAGCGGATATTTGTCCGCTCCATCACGACCACGCGCGGGTCGGAGCGGATCTTCCACGCCAGCTGACCGTAGCCGACATCGATGGCAAAAACCTTGCTTGCTCCCTGCTGCAGCAGGCAGTCGGTAAAACCGCCGGTCGATGCGCCGGAATCGCTGCACACATAGCCTGTCGGGTCTACATGAAAGTCCCGCAGCGCCTTTTCCAGCTTCAGCCCGCCGCGGCTTACATACGGACACGCGCTGCCGCGCACCTCGATAACAGGATCCTCGTCGATATTGATTTCCAGACCGGCCTTATCGGCCTTCTGTTCGTTTACATAAACCTCGCCAGCCATGATCATGGCCTGCGCCTTGCTTCTGGATTCCGCCAGATTGCGCAAAACCAGCAGCACATCCAGCCGTTCCTTATGCTTCATCGGCCAAGCTCCTCCTGCATCATCTGTGTGATGGACGCCGCATCCAGTCCTGCCGCCGCCAGCAGCGCCTGACAGCTGCCGTGCGGAACCGGCTTGCGGCCAAGGTTGCGCTTGCGGCAGACCGCCGGGATCCCGGCTTCGATCAGGTGGGCAAAGATCTCGTCGGCCAGACATTCGCGGTCGGATGTCTCCTCAAAGACGAAGATCCGCTTCGTTTTGCGGACGGACGCTTCAATTGCCGCCCAGTCGACCGGAGAGATTGTCCGCAGCTTCAGGATCTCCGGCCGGTAGCCTGCGGCGCGCATGGTGTCCGCAGCCTGCAGCACAGCGTTGATCATTGTTCCGTAGCAGACAACCGTGCAGCTGTAACCCTCGCAGAGGCGCGTTTCAGCGGACGTCTGCGTATAGCTTCCTTCCGTCCCGCGGGGATAGCGGATCGCCGCCGGGCCGGTGCAGACGTACAGCGCCGTCTGCAGATCCTCCTGCAGCTCCGCAAAGCTCGCCGGGCAGAAAATTTTCATACCGGGGATCTGACGCAGATAGCCCACGTCAAACATGCCCTGATGGGTCTCGCCGTCCTCGCCGACAAGTCCGCAGCGGTCGACGGCAAAGACCACGTGTAGCTGCTGCAGCGCAATATCATGCTGCAGCATATCGTAGGCACGCTGCAGGAACGTTGAATAGATCGCCACGACCGGCTTCATGCCCTGCTTGGCAAGACCGGCCGCCATGCAGACCGCATGGCCCTCGGCGATGCCGACGTCAAAAAAGCGCTCCGGATAGGCTGCCGCGAACGGGTCAAGCCCTGTTCCGTGCTGCATGGCAGCCGTGATGGCGCAGACGGTATCGTCGGCGGCAGCCGCTTTGCAGAGTGCCTGCCCGAACGCGTCGGAAAATGCAGGCGCTGCGGACGCGGCGGGCATGCCAGTCTCGGGGTCAAGGCAGCCAACACCGTGGAAATCCTGCGGCGTCTGCTCCGCGGGCGCGTAGCCCTTGCCCTTTTTGGTAATCAGATGGATGACGACCGGCTCCTGCAGAGATACAGCCGTCCGCAGAAGCGCCTCGATCCGTGGAATATCGTGACCGTCGACCGGCCCGAGATACGTAAAGCCAAGGTTTTCAAAAAGCGTCGTCCCGAGAAGGGAGCGCTTCATTCTCTCTTTGATCTTATGGGTCAGCGCGTATAGCTTCCGGCCAAAGCTGCTGCCGGACGTCAGATTCCGGTACCAGAGCTTCAGATCGAGATAACCGGGGCGCAGGCGCGCCTGCGCAAGATAGCGCGAGATCGCGCCGACGTTCGGCGTGATGGACATGCCGTTGTCGTTGAGCAGGACGATCATCGGCTCGCAGCTTGCACCGGCGTTATTAAAGCCCTCGTAGGCAAGGCCGCCGGTCAGCGCGCCGTCGCCCAGAAGGGCCAGCACATGATAATCGTCTCCGGACAGTGTCCGTGCACGCGCCATGCCGAGCGCGACGGAAACAGCATTGGAGGCATGACCGGCAATGAACGCGTCATGGATGCTCTCGCAGGGCTTTGGAAAGCCGGAAATACCGCCCTGCTGGCGGAGCGTCACAAACTGCTCCATGCGGCCGGTCAGAATTTTATGGACGTAGCACTGGTGCCCTACGTCGAAGATGAGCCGGTCCCGGCTGGTGTCAAAGACCCGGTGAAGCGCTACAGTCGTCTCTACGATGCCGAGATTGGAGGCCAGATGGCCGCCCGTCCGGCTGACGTTCTGCACAAGAAACTGCCGGATCTCGTCACACAGGGCCGGAAGCTGCCCATCCGGCAGTGCAAGCAGATCTTCCCGGGAATGGATTTTCTCTAAAATCATGCAAACCTCGCGATCGCGCAGTTATTTCTTTTTCTGCTTTTTTCCGAACCGCTCCGGGAATGTCCGGAAAAAGCACAGCGCCTTCGCGGCTGCGCGCACAACAGCCGTGCTGGAGTTCATCGCCAGCGACTTTCCGCAGGCCTTGCCGCCGACCGTCACGCCCGACACAAGGGCAGACAGCAGGAGCGTTACAAATATTTCTGAGCCGCCGCCGCCAAGCAGCAGCACGCGTGCGGCGATCACCGCCGCGGCAGAACCGGAAATGACGCCGCAGATATCGCCGATCACGTCGTTGCAGAACGATGAGACCTTGTTTGCGTTGCGGATCAGGCGCAGCGCATCCGTCGCCTCCGGCACCTTGCGCGACGCCATGGCATGAAACGGCGCTTCATCCGCCGCTGTCACGGCGACGCCGATAATATCAAATAAAATACCGATCAGAACGATGCAGATCAGGATGACAAACGACAAAACAAGTCCGGAGCCCTCCAGAAGATTGGAGGAAACAAAGCTCATCACCGCTGAAATGAGCACCGTCAGCAAAAAGATCAGCGAGATCCATTTATAATCCGGTCTGGATGAGCGACCGGTCTTTTTCTTTTTCGCAGCAGCCAAAACAGCCTCCACAAATTGATGGTTTGATAGCAAAATACCGCAGGAGCGGATGCGGAACCATTCCGCCGTCCGCGCCTGCGTGTTTTTCAGGTATGCAATGGCAGCTCTTATGATTAATCTTACGGCTTAGGTCGGGTTTGTTTTCCCCGGGAGCATCCTCTCGTCGCCGATGGAGGTGGTTCCCCTTTCATGCTCTCGTTGGTCTGTCGCCATGACCACTACCCGATTGCCACTTAGTCCGTACCGCAATCCCATAAAAGCCCTTTCGACAGCCTAGATGATTTCCACCGCAGCTTCCTCCGGCTCTTATCCTCTTTTGCAAACCGTCTTTCAAGGGAATATCGCCTGTGCTCAAGGCCATGAGCGCTGGGCGCATCAGCTTCCCTTTCCCGGCCGGTTCACGCAAGGCAGGCTACTCTGCACACAGCGTTCACGGCTCGAAGCCGGGTAGCACCGCAATGCAGGTTCATATCCGGTATCGTACAGCGGTCGGATACCACGAAGGGAGTTCGCCGCTGCACAATATCCAGTCTCCACAGCGACCGGGTCATCTTCTCCATGCCATTGGAGACAGCCCGTCCGCCGCAGGCGCAAAACGCCTTCCCACAGCATCCACCCCAGACTGGGCGTAAGAAGCAGACACCACGGGGTTCACAGGTGTGCCAAACAAAGGATTTTTAGGCCCTTCCTCGCAGCCGGAAAAGCTGACTAGGATACTGCGCCATTGCCAGAACAGTATAGCATATTACTTCTGTATATACAAGTAATTATTCATAAACTTTCTGTGACAATGAGGCCTGACTGCCCATTTTTTATACATCAATATTCGCGCAGCGCCAGCTGACCGGCCATCTCCACGAGGAACTCCGAGTTCTCAAAGCACGAGAGCGCAGCGACGGCGCTCTTTGTTTCTTCCTCGATCATTTTCGAGCATGCGCCGATGCCGTACAGGCGGACGAAGGTATTTTTGTTTTCGTCCATATGCGTGGCCTTGCCGAGCTTTGCCGCATCACCGAGGACGTCGAGCATATCGTCGCGGATCTGGAAGGCCAGACCGATATTCTGCGCATACGTTCCCGCCGCTTCCAGCTGCTCCTGTGTACCGCCGCCCGCGACAACGCCGATCTGGCAGGCCGCCTGAATGAGCGCGCCGGTCTTGCGGCGCTGAATGTCATAGATCCCCTGTTCGGTCAGCTCCTGCTCTTCGGCGTCCATATCGAGGACCTGTCCGCCTACCATGCCAAGCTCGCCCGCCTGTTCCGCGAGGATCCGGATGGCCCTGACTGTCACGGCCGGATCTGCATCCGCCTGCGCCGCCGTCTCGAAGGCCGCGGTCAGGAGGCCGTCTCCGGCCAGGACCGCCAGTGCTTCGCCGAAGACCTTGTGGTTCGTCAGGCGGCCGCGGCGGTAATCATCGTTATCCATGCACGGCAGATCGTCGTGGATGAGGCTGTAGGTGTGCACCATTTCCAGCGCACAGGCAAACGGGAGCGCCTTTTGCCAGTCGCCGCCGCAGATGCGGCAAAATTCCAGCGTCAGGACCGGGCGGATGCGCTTGCCTCCGGCAAGCAGACTGTAGCGCATGGCGTCAAACAGCCGCTTCTGGGGCAGATCCTTGCAGAACTGCTTCTGTAAAAACGCTTCGATCGCCGCGCGGTACTGTGCGATCTGATCATGAAAATCATTCATCCCGTACATACTCCGTTTCCGCCGGCGTTCCGTCGGCTGTTTTCATCAGTTTCACGATCTGCTGCTCCGCGCCGTCGAGCAGCGCCGTGCAGGATTTTACAAGCGCCGTTCCTTCCTGAAACAGCTTCAGCGACGCTTCCAGCGGGACATTCCCCTGCTCCAGCTGGCGGACGATCTCCTCCAGCCGCTGCATGGAGGCCTCAAAGGTCTGGGATTTTTCACTCATGTTGCATCCTCCTGTATCTGTTCCACGCTGGCCGTCAGGCTGCTGCTGCTGAGACTGACGCGGATCGTATCTCCCGGCTGCACATCCGAAGCGCGGCGAAGCAGCGTCCCGTCCGGGCCGCTGACCATGCTGTAGCCGCGCGCGAGCACCTTCAGGGGGCTCATCGCGTCAAGCGCGACGGTCAGCCGGATAAACTGCTGCTTCTTTTCATGCAGCGTCTTCTGCTGCGCGGCCTGCAGGCGGGTAGAAAGGAAGTCCAGCAGTACGCGCCGGTCCTCAAGATAGTTGAGAGGGCTCTGCAGGACGCGCTTTTCCGCCAGTCCGTTCAGCCGCTGACGGCCGAGCTTTACGTTCTTCTGTACGCTCTGCAGCATAGATGACTGCAGCATCTGCAGCTTCTTGCGAAGCTCCGCCTGATCTGGCACGGCCAGCTCCGCCGCATTGCTGGGCGTTGCCGCGCGAAGATCGGCGACGTAATCGGAGATCGTGACGTCCGGCTCGTGGCCGACCGCGGAAATGACCGGAATGTCGGAATCATAGATCGCGCGCGCCACGCGCTCGTCGTTGAACGCCCAGAGATCCTCCATCGAGCCGCCGCCGCGGCCTGTGATGATGAGGTCGGCGACCTGATAGCGGTTCGCGTAGCGGATCGCGCCCGCGATCTCCGCCGGGGCCTCCGCGCCCTGCACGCGGACCGGGAGAAGCTTGATCTTGCTCAGCGGATACCGCTTGCCGAGAATGCGCAGCATGTCCATGATCGCCGCACCGGCCGGCGAGGTAATGATCGCGATCGTATGCGGGTACTGCGGGATCGGCTTTTTGTGTGCCGGGTCAAACAGGCCTTCCTTCGCGAGCGTTTCCTTGAGCTGTTCGAACGCAACATACAGATCGCCCGCGCCGTCGGCGGTCAGGGAATTGCAGTAGAGCTGATAGGCCCCGTCGCGCGGGAAGACCGTCACACGGCCGCAGGCCACGACCTGCATCCCGTTTTCCGGCCGGAAGCGGAGCCGCTGCGCGCTGGAACGGAACATGACGCACCGGAGCGCGCCGCCTGCGTCCTTCAGAGAAAAATAATGGTGGCCGGAGGGATAAACTTTATAGTTGCTCAGCTCGCCGCGCACGCAGATGTTGGTCAGCAGCTCGTCGCGGTCGAGCAGAAATTTGATGTATTCATTGACCTGCGAGACGGCGATGATATTCTGCTCCATCACAGTCCCTCCTGCAGTGCCGTCAGGACGGCGACGCCCATGGCGTTGTCCGTGGAGAACTGCGGCTCGGCAAATACCGGCGAAAACTCCCGCATCCCCTCCCGCAGCATGGAATTGGAGGCCACGCCGCCGGAGAAAACGACCGTCAGCCCCGGATTTTGGGCAAGCGCCGCGCGCGTTGCGTCCGTGATGCAGCCGACGATGCAGTTCATGACGAACCGCGCCGTATCAGCAGGGCTTTGCGTGTCAGCGAAGAATTTCTCCGCCTGATTCTGGATGCCGGAGAAGGAAAACTCCAGCCCGTGCAGCTTCACGCGGTATTTGTTTTTGCAGTCGGACGTCCGGCTCAGTGCGTCGATCGCCTTGCCTGCCGGGAACTGCAGCCCCAGAAGCTTGCCGGTCCGGTCAATGAGCTGACCGGCGGAGATATCGCTCGTCCCGCCGAGCTTTTCCGCCCGCACGTTTTTGCCGTCCGGCGTGACGAGCAGCAGCTCGGTCGTGCCGCCGGACAGGTGCCACGCCAGATGCGGCGTTTTCATAAGATCAAGGCGTCCCGCCGACCACAGGCTTGCAGCGATATGCCCCTGCTGATGGGAAAACTCATAGAGCGGCACGACGAGAATGCGGGCCAGACAGCTGGCCTGCGACCAGCCCGCCAGAAAACACGGCATGTAGGAGCCTTCCACAGCCCGCGGCCGCGTGCTGACGCCGACCGCCGTCACGTTCTTTAATTCTACAGCCCCGGCGAGCGCGTCCACCAACTCCGGCAGGCGCTTGACATGGGCAAACAGAGCGTCGGACTGCCGCAGCCCCAGCTCCCCCGGCTTCACGTCCAAAAGGCGTGAGCAGTTCTTCCCGCCCACGCCGTCAAAAGCCGCCACCGAAGTGGTATAGTTGCTGGTGTCAAAGCCGAGCGTCAGCATGACTGCTCCATCTCGCGCGCAAAGCCGCCGAGGATGCCGTTGACAAAGGACACGACGTCCTCGTCCTCATACTTGCGCGTCAGCTCGACCGCCTCGTTGATCGCCGCGCTGACAGGCGCGTCGTCCACGTACAGTGCCTCATACATGCACACTTCCATGATAGCGACCGCCATGCGCGCAATGCGGCCAAGCGTCCAGCCGACGGAGAATTTCGTGATGTAGCCCTCCAGCTCCTCGCGTCTGGCCTGCACCCCCTGCACGACGTCGGTCAGGTAGGCAAGCTGACGGCTGTCCGGCTTTTCCGCGTAGACGTCCGACTCGGTCTTGAGGGTCGGATAATAGGATTCCTCCATGAGCGTCTGCAGTGCTTCTCCGGCAGTCACGTTATTGAAGTTCATCTCAAAGACGAGATGGCAGGCGATCTCTCTGGCGTTCGATCTGGTCATATAGCTCTCCTTGCTGCTCTTTCTTCCCGTATTGCCAAAAAAGAAACCCTTTACGCCAAGCAAAGGGTTTGCTTTTCCGGATCATTTTTTCAGTTCGCGCGGCATGGCGATGCCGCAGATGTTGACGTCGACCTGAGACACACAAAGTCCCGTGATGGACTCCACGCTCGTCTTGACGTTGTCCTGCACCGTCTTGGCAAGAGAGAACACACTCTGGCCGAATTTGGCGACGACGTCGCATTCGATCTTGACAGTGCCGTCTTTTGCATTGCTCGTCAGGCGGATGCCTCTGGCGACAGCCTTCATGCCGAGGATCTCGGCAATGTCCGTGCTGATGCTGCTGGACAGCCCGCAGACGCCCTCCACTTCAAGCACAGCAGCCGCAGCCACAGACGCCACGACATCCTCGGAGATCTGCAGCGTTCCGTTTTCAAGCTTCTGCGTAAAGTATTCGTTCTTCTCAGCCATAGTGGTTCCTCCGTTTCAGGATTGCATGGAATGGAAAGGTTCTGATTTCAATATATCGGAATCATTTTACCACAAAACTGCTAAATTGCAATCCCTTTCTGAAAATAGGCGGCAGATCAGGGCTTTACTTCAATGATCCGCACCTGCGAGAGCGGATAGTCCGTCTGCGAGGTCACGATATCCGAAATGAGCGCCGCGTCCGCATCCCCCAGACCGTCGGCCGGTGCGGAGACCGCCACACAGACGACGCCGTCATTGATATATGTCACGCAGTCTTCATAGCCCTTGGCGATGACAAGACTTTCGATCTCCGCCTCGCTGAGCGCGGTTCCGACGATCTCGTTGAGCGTCTGCGTGGCCGCCTGTCCGATCTCATCGGTCTCATCATAGGCGATGGTCTGCTCAAGCAGCTCCACAGCCGAGTCGCGCGACTCCTGACGGCTCAGGCGGACCTGCGCGAAATAATCCGCCGCGCTCTGCTCCGGCTGCACAGAGGCCGCGATTGCGTCGGCAGATGCGCCGTCCCCGTCGCTGACAAGGAGCGTATCCTCACCCATTACCTGCTCCGCGGAGAGCGTCTGCGACAGATCCTGCACGTCCGTCTGCGTCTTGGACCAGTTGAGGTACACGCCTGCGCACACGAGCAGCAGTACCGATGCAATGATTGCGTTTCTCTTCCAGATCTTCATTCTGATTCCTCCTATTGCCCTTTCATTTTCACAACTGCGATCTGATTGCTCCCAAGCCCCGTGAGGCTTGCAACAGCCTGAACTACCGCCAGCCGGACGCTCGCCCGGTCTGCGCCGTCGCACACGACGAGCGCGCCCTGATACTGCGGCGCGAGCGTCGTCTGCACGACCGGTTCCTTGCCGGAGCCGCTTGTCTGACCAAAGACCGTCTCGCACTCCTCCGTCGTGCCGCTGCCGGACGTGACCGTGCGCGTATCCGTCTGGTAGACCGACGCGCCGGAGGTGCGCAGTGTCAGCATGAGCTCCACGCGCCCGGCGCCCTCGATCCGGGACAGGATTTCCTCCATCTCTGCCTGCGGCGGCGTCAGCTCCGGCGTCTGCGCCGTCTGTGCAGCCGTGTCCGAAGACCTCATGCTGCGCGTTCCGGTCGGAAGCAGCATAAGAAGAAGCCCGGCCGCGAAGATCAGCAGTGGAATGCGGAATTTTGATACTCCGGCGCGCAGACGCTTCTGCAGCTCTTCCAGCTGCGTCTTTGTCACGGCTGCCATGTCTGCCGCTGCTTCGGCACAGCGAAGGTCTCTTCAATGTACGCCTGCAGCCGCTCCCTCTGCGCCGGATTTGCATCCCCGCAGATCGTCACGCCGCAGGGATACGGCGTCGACGCGCGCGTCTGCATCTCAACAGAGACTGTAATGTCCAGCCCCAGCGCGGAGGCTTTGTCCAATATATATGCCTCGATCCTGCCGGATATGATCCGCGCCACAAGCTCCTGATTCTGAATCTCGATTCCCGTTCTGACCTCCTCCTTTTCCAGTTCCAGACGGCTGATCGTCTCTGCAAGCGCGTCATAGTCCAGCTGCGCAGCCGGCGTCAGCGCCAGCAGCAGCATCACGAGGCTGCATACGAGCGCAGCCGCTCTTCTTGCGCTGCCCCGCGGCAGGATGGTCAGCAGCAGCGACGAGAAAAATGCCCCCGCCGTCAGCCGCAGAAGATATTCCCGCACCGCGGCGATCATCCGCTCACCACCTTCATAAAGCAGCACGTGCTGAACACCAGCATCAGCGCCGTACACCCGACGATGCCAAGCAGGATCCCCATCGCCTCCGTCAGGGACGCAAGCAGCCCCGCGTGCTGCTTTTCCGCCGTCAGCTCCGCCACGGCCGTCGTCAGCTTCATGGTCAAAAAGCAGACGCCGATCTTCGCAAACGGGACCAGCGCCATGGCAAGAACCGCCAGAATGCCGAACGTCCCCGCCGTCGCGCGCAGCAGGCGCGCGCTCTGCAGCACGGCCTCCGAAGCATCCGACACGATCGCACCCACGACCGGGATCGCCGCCGAAAGCGTGGACTTGGCCGCTTCCACTGCCGCTTCATCGCTGCTGCCGGACAGGAGCCCCGTTAAGGACAGATACGCCGTGAAGATATACATCATCCCCTTCAGTACCGTCCGGACACACCAGCCGGTCAGCTGCCGGAGGCCGGACAGTCTGCCGTCCGGAAGTGCGCATTCCGCCGCAGCCAGCCCGATAAAGGCATAGATCAACGGAATGAGCAGCGTCTGGATCAGGCTGATGAGCAGGCTGAAAAACAGCGAGGAGCCCATATATAGTGCGCCCGCCCCTGTCACAGCGCCGGAGGCCGCCGCTGCGCTGCACATGACCGGCAGCAGGAGCTTGGCGTATGCCTCCATGTCCGCGAGCATGGTATCGGCAAGGCCGATCATGCTCCGCATACCGGTCGTGAAGATCGCTGTAATAGCAAGCGCGCCGGTCATCGCGGCGATCTGCCCGCCGGTTTCCCCGACCTGCCGGACAAGGCTGCAGATCAGCGCCGCGGCAAGCAGCATCGCGGCCGTCCGCAGCGCCTCGCGCAGCGTGCTGAGAGATAAGCCGGACGCCCACTTGACGAGGTTCAGGATGGCCGTCCCCGGGTCTGCCGTCTTGGACGGACTGTAGTCCTGCATCGCCTCGCGCGCGGACGCGGGAAGCCCCGTTTCCAGTGTGTCCAGCTGCAGGAGTTTCTGCTCCTCGTCCATGACGTCCACCGCGCGGACGGAGGCGGTCAGCCCCACAATCAGTACAACTATCAGCAGCCAGCGGCGCATGCTACCCTCCGATCATGTTCTGCAGGAGCGACAGCACGAGCTCCAGAAGCGGCAGCGACAGATACAGGCACAGGATCCCGCCGCACAGCTCGACTGTCCCGGCCAGCGCCTGCCGCCCGCCGTCCCGGCACAGCGCTCCGGCCAGCTGGGAGAGCATCCCCACCGCCGCGGTTTTCAGAAGCGGCGAGAAGACCGCGCCGGACAGGCCCGTCAGCGCCTGCAGCTTTTCGAGAAACTCCAAAAGCTGTGAAAAAAACGGCAGCGTCAGAAGAAGACACAGCACGCACCCCAGTGCGCACAGAGCCAGCGTCAGCTCGGGCGCCTGCTTTTGCAGAAGCAGACACAGAATGCAGCAGAGCAGCGCCGCCGCGATCAGTTTTCCTGCCGTCTCCATTAAAATTCAAACAGCGTCTTGACCATCTCAAACAGCTCCGCGATCCGCTGCACCACGATCATCAGCACAACGACCAGCGCCGCCAGTGACGTCATGGTCGCCTGCTCCTCACGTCCGGAGCGGACAAGCACCTGATTGAGAATGGAAACGATGATCCCGACTGCCGCGATCTTAAAAATCAAGTCAATGTCCATATCACACCAGTATCACCGCAATGGCCAGCCCCGTGCAGACCGCCAGGCTGATATATGTCCGGCACCGGGCGCGGCTGCCGGACTGGATCAGCCTTGCCTCCGCGCGCAGCCGCTCCAGCGCCAGCTCCAAAACCTGCAGATTTCCTTCCAGATCATACCGACCCAGCGCGTCAAAGAGAGACAGCAGCGCACTGCGTGTCCCCGCCGTCAGCTGCAGGCCGCTCGTCTGTGCCATTGCCTTGCGGCAGGCATAGCCGACCGTGCATGTCCGGCTGGACTGCAGGCGGTCAGACAGGGCGGAAAAGAACGATGCGACCTCCCGGTTCTGCATTTCGCCCAGCACCGCGAACGCGTCCGGCAGCGGCGTCATCTTATACTGCAGCTCGTGCCGCAGCCGCAGCAGCGCGTCAATCAGCGCCACGGTCTGCACCTGCTGGCGGCGGACCGTCCGCGCCATTCCAAGGCCCACCGTCCCGGAGGCCGTCAGAATCAGTATCATTCCGATTGTTTTGAGCATACCGGATCCTTTCTGCATGAAATGTCCTGTCCCTGTGGAGGATCAGCAGCCGCCGGAACAGGCCGCCGGAAAGCATGTCCCGGCAGAGCGGCTTCTGCTCCAGCTCCTCGCGGGAGCCCGCGTGGATGGTCGCAAGCAAATGCACGCCGCAGCCCGCCAGCTGCCGGATGGCGGCCAGATCCTCCGGCTGCGTGATCTCATCCACCGCGATCCAGTCCGGATTCATGCCGCGCAGCAGCATCAGCATCCCCTCCGCCTTTTGGCAGCCGGAGAGCACGTCCGTACACGGGCCGAGGTCAAACGCGCTGCATCCGCCTGCGCCGCCTGCCAGCTCCAGCCGCTCATCGACGACCGCAACACGCTGTCCCGCTTCCGACAGGACGCGGATGCAGCTGCGCAGCAGCGTCGTCTTGCCGCTGCCCGGCGCGCCTGCAAGCAGGCAGGAGCTGTCCAAATACGGCCGCAGCAGCTGCGGCGGGTGCCGGATCTCGCGCGGAATGCGGATGGCAAGCGACGAGACCTCCCGGATCCCGGCGACATGTCCGTTCTGCGCGACCGCGCTTCCGCATACGCCGATGCGCACGCCGCCCGCGATCGTCAGGAAGCCCTCCCGCAGCTGCTCCTGCACAGCGTACTGCGACTGCCTGCACGCCGCCATCAGAATCCGCTGCAGCATCTCCGGCGTGACCGGTACAGTGCCTGTCTGCGCGGCAAGCGGGCGCTCCCGCCTGTCCATCACAACAGACGGAACCTGTCCCGCCCGGAGCCGCAGTTCTTCGATGGGCGCGTCGCCCCACGCGCGCAGCGCCTGCTGATACGCCTGCGGCAGGATCTGCACCACCTGCTCCAGCAATGACCTCACCTCTTCTCTGTCACAGTCTATTGTCCCGCGGCACCCAATATGCCTGCGCTTGACAAACCAATCCCGGCATTGTAAAATACCCATGCTTTGTATCTGCATACGCCCCCGTAGCTCAGTTGGATAGAGCGGCCGCCTCCTAAGCGGCAGGCCACTGGTTCGAATCCAGCCGGGGGTGCCAGAGCTGCCGCAGGTCTCTTTGGGGGCCTGCGGCAGTTTTGCATCTTTGCGCACATGCAAAAAGAAAGAAACACCTGCATGGATATTTCTTTTCAGATCGAAAACCGGAAATTCAAGTGCAGAGTATGCGCGATCATCATTTCGGAAAGCAAACTTCCGGCGATGCACGACGAGCGATCCCCGTACTTTTATCTGCCCGGTGGAAGAACCTGTTTATACAGACAAAGCGGGAGATCTCCGAAATCGGAGATCTCCCACTTTTCGTTTTTATTTGTGCAGGCTTCCGTCGCCGCCCATGAGACGCGTCATTTCCTCAATGCGCTCGAGCGGGAACGGCGGCTGGCACAGGGGCTTCATGGCGATGGACAGAAGTTTCATGGGATTGTCGTCCGCCGCCACGCGGTTGGAGCTGAGTGCGCCGCAGCGTCTGCAGCGGTGGATAATAGCCCACTCGCCGCCCTTGCGCACCCAAACTGCGACCGGCTCCATGATGCCGCCGCAGCTACTTTCCCGGTCGCCCGGCTCGATATCCACATGCAGACTGCTGAGGCAGTTCGGGCAGTGGTTGCGGTGATCGGTGCCTGCGCCCTGCGGCGTGCAGACTCGGCCGCAGACCTTGCAGGTAAATGTGTCGCAGCAGGCATGGGTCTTATAATAGCCTTTTTCAAAGGTTTTGCGTTTGTTTTCGCGGTTCATATGGTACCTCCTGAAGATCCAAGTGTCCGATCCTCCGGGAGGTATGGCGTGTGTAAATGAATTTGCCAGACCTCCCGGTCAGGCCACACGCTCCAGTGCTTGCATGTTCAGATTCAAACAGTTCTCCTTAAAAATGATTTGTTTTTATACGTTCAGCTCCATCAGGCTTCGATAGGTCCGGAAGCCGACGGCTTCATAGAAGCGCTGCGCGTCCTCGTTGAACGACCAGACGTCCAGCTCCACCCGCGGAAACTGCATCCGGGCGGCCTCCTGCTTACAGAAAGCGAGCAGCGCGGCCCCGACGCCGCGGCGGCGGAAAGCCGCGTCCACACCAAATTCCTCGATGTGATAAAACCGTCTGGCGCACTGATAGGCGGACGCCGGGCGGTCGATATACTGCACGATTGCAAAGCCGCAGACCGTTCCGTCCAGACAGGCAGCGATCACATCCGCGTCCGGCGCATCATACGCCTTATAGACCGCCTGCCGCAGTTCCGGACAGAAATCCGGGCGAAAAACATCCGGCCGTCCGGAAGCGTGCAGACTACTTACCATCTGCCGCAGCTCGTTGACCCGGTCAAACTCTGTGCGCTCTGCGTATCTGACAAGTATGCCCATGCCCTGTCTCTCCCCTTCCGTAATCGCTCAGCGCTTAAAGTATATTGCGCGGCAAGGCCGCTGTCAAGCGGCAGATCTCCGGCAGCGGAAAAAGGGGTGGAAACTCACTGCGTTCCGTGATAAGATAACAGGTGCTTTCAGAAAAGGGGGGAATTATCTTGCTGAATTACAGCTTTTTGCTTCTTGCTGGCATCCTGCAGGGCGTGATGATCTCGCTCAACGCGCAGCTGGGCAATCATTTCAGCCTGTTTGGAGTCTGCTTTTTTGTACATGGGATCGCGATGATCCTGCTTCTCGGGTATCTTCTCATCAAGCGGCAGCCGCTGCGTTTTTCCGGTGCGCCGTGGTATGTGTATCTGGTCGGCCTGATGGGGATCGGGATCGTCGCCTCGTCGAGCTGGTGCACGCTGCACGTCGGCGCGAGCGTGTTCATGGCGCTCTCCACGGCCGGGCAGCTCGCTTCGTCTGCGCTCATTGACCGCTTCGGCCTGTTCGGCATGCCGGTCACGCGGATCCGCAAAAAGCAGCTGCCGGGCTATCTTCTCGTGCTGCTCGGCGTGGTGCTGGTCATTCTGAACTGAAGGAGGGCTGCGCAATGATCTACATTCTGACCTCTCTTGCAAACGGCTTTTTCAATTCGATCAACCGCATGACGAATGTCCGCGCCGGGAAGATCTTCGGGACCGGCAACGGCGCGCTCATCAATTACGTGCAGGCGACGCTTCTGTCCCTGCTTCTGATCTTTGTGATGCGCGACGGAAATGAGCTTTCCTGGGGGCATATCGTCTCCGTGCCGTGGTGGGTCTATCTCGGCAGTATCTGCGGTCTGCTGGCACAGCTGCTGCAGATCATCGGGACGCTCCGCTCCAACGCGCTCATCTCCTCCGTTCTGATGCTGGCCGGTAATCTCGGTATGTCGCTGACGCTGGATTACGTGTTCTACGGCACGTTCAGCCTGCTGCGCGCGATCGGGATCCTGCTCATTCTGCTCGGTATGACGTGGGTGGAAAAGGAAAAGAAACACGGCGCGGACGCGGTAGAAAACGCCGATTGAGTTGACATAAAAAAGTCCAGTCTCCTGTGAGACTGGACTTTTTATTCGATCACGATCTCGGACGGATATGCTTCCATCAGTTTCACCGTGGAAAGTTCCGCGCTGAAGCGCGCCATACTGCGCTCGCACTTGCGGCGGATGCCGCAGATGTCTTTCTCATCGATAGGAATGTGGTAGACATAATTCCTGTCCGATACTTCTGCCAGCAGAGCGCGCGTCTGCGGATACGACAGATACTGCCCGTTCCAGAATGCGGCGTCCACGCGCCGCCCGGCAAGGATCGACCGGTGCAGCTCTACGTCGATCTGCGCATCCCCTGTCACGTAGATGCACCGGCCTGCCGCTTCAACCAGAAAAACGCCATGGTCGATCGCGTCCCAGCCCGGCACGGGAATGTGCGGGAAGCGATAGAATGAGACACGGAACGGCCCAAGCTGCATGACCTGCTCCTGCGGCGTGTCCGCCCGCGGGACAAAGACCGGCGCGCCGCTCGCCTGCGCAAGCTGCCGTGTGCGGCCTTCGTTATAGTGATCGGGATGCGCGTGGGTACACAGGATCCCGCAGAGCGCGTCGAACGGCAGCTCCCCTGCCAGCATGCGGGAAAACGTCTCGGGCGGCAGCCCGTAATAGCAGCGGAACTGTTTGTTGAGCGCGTCGATGAGCAGCGCCTGCCCGTCCTGCTCGAACAGAAGCCCGCAGCTGCTGAGAAGCGTCACCCTCATTGCAGCAGCTCCAGAAATTCCTGCTCGGAAAGAACGGGGATGCCCAGCTCGTTGGCCTTTTTCAACTTGCTGCCCGCGTTCTCGCCCGCGACGACATAGGTCGTCTTTTTGGAGACCGAGGATGCGGCCTTGCCGCCGAAGCCTTCGATCTTTTCCGTCGCTTCCTCGCGCGTGAACAGGCTCAGCGCGCCGGTCAGGACGAATGTCTTGCCCGTAAAGCGCGTATCCGTCACATGGTTGGTTGACATAAAGTTCACATTAGCCTCGCGCAGCCGCTCGATGAGATCCTGCGACTGCGGGCTTGCAAAGTAATCCAGAATGTTCTGCGCCGTGGTCTCACCGATATCAGGGACCGCAGTCAGCTCTTCAAGCGTCGCATGCTGCAGCGCGTCTAGGCTCCCAAACGTGCTTGCCAGCACCTTGGCCGCTTTGCTGCCGACCTGCCGGATACCGAGCGCACACAGAAGACGTGAAAGATCGTTCTGCTTGCTCGCTTCAATGGCGGCTTCCAGATTGGCCGCGGATTTTTTTCCCTGCCCGGGCAGCTCGGCAAACGCGTCAAAGTCCAGCTGGTAGAGGTCAGCCGGGTTGGAGACCATCTTCTTTTCGATCAGCAGATCGAGGATCGCGCTGCCGAGGCCGTCGATGTTCATCGCCTCACGCGAGACAAAATGCGCAAGGTTCCGCGACAGCTGCGCCGGACACTCCGCGCCGGTGCAGCGCAGGGCGACGCCATCCTCGTCGCGTACGACCGGCGCGCCGCAGACCGGGCAGTGATCCGGCAGCCGGTAGGGCTGCGCGTCCTCGGGCCGCTTGGACAGCACGACCTCCAGAATTTCCGGGATGATCTCCCCCGCCTTGCGGATCTTTACGGTATCGCCGATGCGGATGTCCTTATCGGTGATAAAATCCTGATTGTGGAGCGTGGCCGCCGTCACGGTCGTCCCCGCGAGATGCACCGGCGTGACAATGGCGCGCGGCGTCAGGACGCCCGTGCGCCCCACCTGCACGACGATATCCTGCAGGACGGTTTCCTTGACCTCCGGCGGGTATTTGAAAGCCGCCGCCCAGCGCGGAAATTTTGCCGTGCTGCCGAGCCGCGCGCGGCCGGCAAGGCTGTTGAGCTTCATGACGGCGCCGTCAATGTCATATGGCAGATCGTAACGCGTTTCGCCGAGCTCCGTAATAAGCTGCCCCGCCTTTTCCATGTCGCGGCAGAGCGTATATGGGATGACCTTGAAGCGAAGATCCCGGAGATAGTCGAGCGTCTCGCTGTGCGTCTCAAACTCCATACCGTCAGCCAGCTGCAGGTTAAAAACAAGGATATCCAGCTTCCGCTTTGCCGCAATGCCGGGGTCGAGCTGGCGAAGTGACCCTGCGGCAGCGTTCCGCGGGTTGGCAAAGAGCGGCTTGCCGAGCTTCTCCTGCTCAGCGTTGAGCGCTTCGAAGCTCGCGCGCGGCATGAAGACCTCGCCGCGCACGATCAGGCGCGCGGGCGCGCCCTGCAGCGTCATGGGGATGGAGCGGATGGTCTTGAGGTTTTCCGTTACGTCCTCGCCGACAAGGCCGTCGCCGCGCGTCGCGCCGCGCACGAACTGGCCGTCGATGTATTCAAGCGCCACGGAAAGTCCGTCGACCTTCGGCTCGACGGAGTATTCCGCGTCCGGCTCTTCCTCCTGCACGCGCGCAGCAAACTCGCGCAGCTCGTCAAGGGAAAACACGTCCTGCAGGCTCTCCAGCGGGACAGCGTGGCGCACCTTGACGAACTCGCTCAGTGCCTGCCCGCCGACGCGGCGCGTCGGACTGAGCGCAGACGCATACTGCGGGTACTGCGCTTCCAGCTCCTCCAGTCGGCGCAGCTTGTGGTCATAGTCATAGTCGCTCATCTCCGGGTTATCCAGTACGTAATAGAGATACCCGGCATGCTCCAGCTCCTTTGTGAGCTGTTCAATCTCCTGTTTCGGTTCCATAATCACTCCAACCTTCCGTTGCGGTAAGATGTCCTAAGTTTACATAAGTTTCAGGTACCGTGCCAACGATCACCGTCTGTGCCACCATGACGTCGCTGTCCACGTCGACGGTCTCATAGCCGACAGTCGTGAGGATGGTCAGGCTGATGGTGAACTTAACTTTCAGGGTCTGCAGCGTCTGGTTGATGCCGGCCTCGGTAAAATCCGAAAAGAAGTCAGCATTCGACATCGTAAGGCTGACAGCCTTGACCGGCAGCACAGGGCCTGTTCCGGCCAATAGATCCGGCAGCAGCAGATTTCCAAGCGGGATTCCGAGCTGCTGCGTGTTGATCTCGGCGATGAGCCCACCAAGGATCCCCAGCACCTCGACCTTCAGCCGCTCGACCTGCCCCATATCGGTGCGCAGGGCGGTGATATGTCCCTGCACGTCCTTTTCCAGCACGATCACGCGGGAAAAATCGGTGTCTTCGCGGCGCAGCATCTCGCCGACTGCGTCTGTGATGGCGTTGGAGGCGGCGTTGACCGCCTGATTCCGGGCAAGCTCGCGGATATAGGGCGACAGATGCAGCTCCACGAGCAAAATCAGCCCCGTAACGACGAGCAGCAGAACGATCAGAATGATGCGTCTGCGTCTGCGCTTTTTCCGACTCATCTCCATACACCCCCAGCATACTCTATGCCGGGGCTGCGGCGGTATTACAGCTTTTTCATATGCTGGCTGGCCGTGTTGGCCATCAAGCGCTTCGTGCCGACGCCGTCAAAGGCGATCTCAAGCAGGGCGTCGTTGCCCATGGGCAGGACCGTCAGGATCATGCCGCGGCCAAACGCCTTGTGCTGCACCATCTCACCGGCGGCAAAGTTCATTTTTGGAGCCGCTTTGGGCGCAGAATGGACGGAATATTCCTTCTGCGGTCTCGGCCGTGCAGGGATCTGCGAAAAATCGTTGTACGTATCGCCGTAGATGCTGACGCGTCCAAACGATCCGTATTGCCGCGGCTCCTGCTGCGAGGTGCGCGGCTTCTGCACGCCGATCCGCTTGACGCAGTCGCTTGGCAGCTCGTCGACAAAGCGGGACGGAAGATTCGTCGTGGTGCGGCCATAGAGCATGCGCTGCCGGGCGTAGGAGATGACGAGATTCTGCTTGGCGCGCGTGATGGCGACGTAGCACAACCGACGTTCCTCCTCCAGCTCCTCCGGCTCGTTCATGCTGCGGTTCGAGGGAAACAGTCCCTCTTCAAAGCCGACCAGAAAGACGTTGGGAAATTCCAATCCCTTGGCCGCATGCATCGTCATCATCACGACGGCGTCCGCGTCGGGGTCATACTGCTCAATATCCGTATAGAGCGCGATCTCCTCCAGAAAGCCCGCCAGCGTGGGCGCGTCGGTGTTTTCCACGTAGCTGACGATGCTGGATTTGAGCTCGCGGACGTTCTCTGCGCGCGTCCGCGATTCCACATCGCCCTTTTCCTCGAGCATCTGCAGATATCCGGTGCGCGTCATGACCTCCTCATAGAAATCCGGCAGCGAGAGCGTGGAAAGAAGCTCCGCGCATTCCTCGATCAGCACCGTGAACGCCATGAGCTTGCCCGCCGCCTTTTCAAGGCTCGGGAAGCTGTAAGGGTCGGAGACGACCGTGTACAGAGGGACGCCTGCTGCGTCCGCCTGCCGCTGGGCCATTTCCAGCGTCTTGCCGCCGATGCCGCGCGGCGGATTGTTGATGATGCGCTGCAGCCGCAGCTCGTCCGCGCGGTTATTGATGACGCACAGATACGCCAGCATGTCCTTGACCTCGGCACGGTCAAAGAAGCGGGTGCCGCCGATGATGCGGTACGGGATGCCGCTGCGCTTGAACGAGTTTTCGACTGCGTTGGACTGGGCGTTCGTGCGGTAAAGCACGGCAAAGTCCTTGAAATTCTTCCCCTTGGACATGGAGATAATACGGCTGGACACGTAATCGGCCTCTTCGCGCTCGCTCGGCGCTTCGTAGACGGTGATCCGGTCGCCCGCGGCGTTCTCGGTCCAGAGCTTTTTGCCCTTGCGGCCGCGGTTATGGGAAATGACCGCGTTCGCGGCGTTCAGGATTGCCTGCGTCGAGCGGTAATTCTGCTCGAGCCGGATGACGCGCGCGCCCTTGAACTGCTTTTCAAAGGAAAGAATATTCTCGATCGTCGCGCCGCGGAACTTGTAAATGGACTGATCGTCGTCGCCGACGACGCAGATATTTTCATATCCACCGGCCAGCAGCGCTGTCAGGCGGTACTGCAGCTGGTTCGTGTCCTGATATTCGTCGATCATGACGTAGTGGAATTTCTTCTGGTAATAGGTGCGCACATCCTCGTAGGCTTCCAGCAGCTCCACGGTTTTGAGGATGATATCGTCAAAGTCCAGCGCGTTGGCTTCGTGCAGGCGCTTTTCGTATTCCGCGTAAACCTGTGCGATGCGCTCCATGCGGAAATCGCCGGATTTATCTGCGCTCCTGCCGAAGGCCTCCGGGTTCTGCCGCTTGTCCTTGGCCTTGCTGATGAGCGAGAGCGCCAGCCGCGGCGGCAGCGCCTTTTCATCCAGATCAAAGTCCTTCAGAATGTCCTTCATCACGCGCTCGGAATCGCTCGAATCATAGATCGTGAACCGGCCGGTGTAGCCGTCCAGCCGGTCGATTTCCCGGCGCAGGATACGGCAGCAGGCCGCATGGAACGTCATGGCCCACACGTCCATGGCATAATCGCCCAGAAGCGCCTGCAATCTGGATTTCAGCTCGTTGGCCGCCTTGTTCGTAAACGTGATGGCAAGGATCGACCACGGCGCGGCCGGGCGCAGCGCGCAAAGCCGCTCGGCCTGCATCTGCATGGCGGGATCCTGCGTCTGCAGATAGGTCTCGAGGTATGTAACGTCCTCTTCCGTTATGAAATCCGGAATCTCTTCCGAATCGGAGCCTTCGCCGAAGGCGATGAGGTTCGCGATGCGGTTGATAAGTACAGTTGTCTTGCCGCTTCCGGCGCCGGCCAGCAGAAGAAGCGGCCCCTGCGTCGTCATGACGCCCTCGCGCTGCATGTCGTTGAGCGGCGCGAACCGGGCAGCGATCACCGCGCGGCGCGCGGACAAAAATCGGGATTCAAATGTCGTATCCATAGCTTCACCTTTTCAAAAACTACAGATATTCTACCGCATTTTTCCCCGTTTGTCGATATCAAAAAAACGTTCGAAGCTGCTGCAGCGCTTTCTTTTCGATCCGGCTGACCTGCACCTGCGAGACGCCGATGATCTCCGACACGCGCTGCTGCGTCAGGCTGTGATAATAGCGCAGCTGGATGACCATGCGCTCCTTCTCGCCCAGATGCTTCAGCGCCTCCTGCAGCGTCATGCGTTCAAGCAGCTTTTCCTCCATGCCGTCGGTGCAGAGGACGTCTTCCAACGAAAAGCCCTCCTCGCCGGTCTGGCGCTGGATGGATTCGGCTGCACTGGTGGCAGTTTCGGCGCTGGCGATCTCTTCTGCCGAAAGGTCCAGCGCCTGCGACAGCTCCGAGACGGTCGGCTCGCGGCCAAGCTCGCCCGTCAGGCGCTCGCGCACTTTTTTGATGGCCGCGGCGCGCTCCTTGATGCTGCGGCTGACCTTGATGGCGCCGTCGTCGCGCAGAAAGCGGCGGATCTCCCCTGCGATCTTCGGCACGGCGTAGGTAGAGAACTGCGTGCCGTAGGCCGTGTCGAAGCCCTCGACCGCTTTCAGGAAGCCCACGCAGCCAAGCTGAAACAGATCGTCCGGCTCGACGCCGCGGCCAAAATACCGCCGTGCGATCGACCAGATGAGGCCGGTATTCTCCGTGATCAGCTTCTCGGAGGCCGTCCGGTCGCCGCTTTGCGCCTGCCGGATGAGCGTGATCCTCTCGCTCACGCGTTTTTCCTCCGCTGTAAGATCCTGCGCTTCATATGTACCGTCGTGCCCTTACCGGGCTTTGATGTGACCTGCAGGGAGGTCATAAAGCTCTCCATGATCGTAAAGCCCATGCCGCTTCGCTCCGGGCCGCCGGTCGTGAACATGGGCGTGCGCGCCTGCTCCACGTCCTCCATGCCGCAGCCCTTGTCGCGGATGACAAGGTCGAGGACATTCTCCGGCAGGATGCGGCAGCGGATGGTCACGGTGCCGATCGTATCACGGTAGGCATGGACGATGCAGTTGGTAACGGCTTCGGAAACAGCGGTCTTAATATCGTTCAGTTCTTCGAGATTCGGGTCCAGCTGCGCCGCGAAGCACGCGACCGCCGCACGGGCGAAGGACTCGTTGGCAGACTTGCTTGGGAATGTCAGCGTCATTTCGTTTTCAGGTTTCATGAACAAGGCTCCTCTCCTCTTCCAGTTTTGCGATCCGCTCAATGCCGGACGCCTTGAGCACCTTCATGGGCTGCGGCGGCACGCTGCGCAGCACGACCTCGCCGCGCAGCTGACGCATGCGGCGCACACAGGCAATGACGATGGCGATGCCGCTGGAATCCATAAACGTGACCTCCCGGAAATCCAGCACGCACACGCACGGCAGATACAGGTCGATCTTGTTTCCCAGAACGCGCATGATATCCTTGGCGCTGTGGTGGTCGATCTCGCCCCGCAGCGCGATGGTCAGATGCTTGTCCTGCAGAAAGCTGGTCAAATTCATTTGTTTGCCTCCAGACTGTAAAAAATGGACACACAGGCGATTCCTGTGTGTCCATTATAGATGCTTTTACACGCGGGTTCGGTCGAAGGAATTACCGGCGCAGGCGCTTTTCGCTTTCTTCGAGCTGTGCGAGCAGCGCTTTGTTCTTTTCGAGCTTCTCGCGCTGCTCCGCGACGACCTTTTCCGGCGCGTGGGAGACGAAGGCTTCGTTCGAAAGCTTGCCCTCGAACATCGCGATCTGCTTGAGGCAGTTGGCCTTTTCCTTTTCGATGCGGGCCAGCTCCTTCTCAAAGTCGATCAGCTCTTCCAGCGGGATGTAGAGCTTGGCGTCGTTCGTGACGACGCAGACCATGCTCTCATGGCCCTCCGGGTCGGTCTCGCAGATGAGGACCTTGTCGGCATAGGCCAGACGGCAGATGAAGCCCTCGCCCTGCCGGAAGATCTCGCCCTTGTCGGAGACGACATAGAGCGTGCTCTTCTTCGAAGGCGGCACGTTCATCTCCGCACGGCGGTTGCGGACGGCGCGGATGGCGTTCATGACGGATTCCATATGCGCGGCTTCGACCGGGAAGTCCAGGCTCTCGTCATACTTCGGCCAGTCGGCCAGCATGAGGAACTTGCCCTCGTGCGGGATGGCCTGCCAGATCTCCTCGGTGATGAACGGCATAAACGGATGCAGCAGCCGCAGGAACTGGTCAAGCACATAGACCAGCACCTTCTGCGCGGCGAGCTTGCTCTTCTCGTCCTCGCCGTACAGGCGTGCCTTGGTCAGCTCGATATACCAGTCGCAGTAGGTATCCCAGATGAAGTCATAGACCTTGGCAGAGGCCACGCCAAGCTCGTAGGCGTCCATGTTCTCGGTGACCTCTTTGATGAGTGTATTGAGCTTGGACAGCACCCACTTGTCCTCGATCTCAAGCGCAGACGCATCGGGCAGGCCGGTCTCCTCGACGGTCAGGTTCATGAGGACATAGCGGCTCGCGTTCCAGATCTTATTGGCAAAGTTGCGCATGGCCTCGCACTTTTCCACGTAGAAGCGCATGTCGTTGCCGGGCGAGTTGCCGGTGATGAGGTTGAAGCGCAGGGCGTCCGCGCCGTATTTCTCGGCCATTTCCAGAGGATCGATGCCGTTGCCGAGGGACTTGGACATCTTGCGGCCCTTGTCATCGCGGACAAGGCCGTGGATGAAGACGGTCTTGAACGGTTCCTTTTTCATCTGCTCCATGCCGGAGACGACCATGCGCGCCACCCAGAAGAAGATGATATCGTAGCCCGTGACCATGTCGGTCGTCGGGTACCAGTATTTGAGGTCTTCGGAATCCAGATCCGGCCAGCCCAGCGTGGAGAACGGCCACAGGCCGGACGAGAACCAGGTATCGAGCACGTCCTCATCGCGGGTCAGCTTCGTGCAGCCGCACGCTTCGCACTTCGTCGGGTCTTCGCGCGAGACGTTGATATGGCCGCACTCGTCGCAGTACCATGCAGGGATCTGATGGCCCCACCAGAGCTGACGGGAGATGCACCAGTCGTGGACGTTCTCCATCCAGTTGAGGTACGTCTTGGAGAAGCGCTCCGGCACAAACTTGATCGTGCCGTCCTTGACGACGCGGATGGCTTCCTCGGCCAGCGGCTTCATCTTGACGAACCACTGCGCAGAGATGAGCGGCTCGACATCGTTATGGCAGCGGTAGCATGTGCCGACGTTGTGGGAATAAGGCTCGGTCTTGACGAGGTAGCCCTGCTCCTCAAGATCCTTGACGAGCGCCTTGCGGCATTCATAGCGGTCCATGCCGTTGTACTTGCCGCCGTTTTCGTTGATCGTGCCGTTGTCGGCGATGACGCGGATGACGTCGAGGTTGTGGCGCAGGCCGACCTCAAAGTCGTTGGGGTCGTGCGCCGGGGTCATCTTGACCGCGCCGGTGCCGAAGCCGATCTCGCAGTATTCATCGCCCACGATGGGGATCTCGCGGTTCATGATGGGCAGGATGCAGGTCTTGCCGATGAGGTGCTTGAACTTCTCATCGTTCGGGTTGACGGCCACGCCGGTATCGCCCATCATGGTCTCCGGACGGGTCGTGGCAACGACGATATCGCCGGAGCCGTCAGCCAGCGGATAGCGGATATACCACAGGTGGCCGGGCTTGTCGACGTATTCGACCTCCGCATCGGACAGAGCCGTCAGGCAGTGCGGGCACCAGTTGATGATACGGCTGCCCTTGTAAATAAGGCCCTTATCATACATTTCGCAGAACGCTTCACGCACAGCTCTGGAGCAGCCCTCATCCATGGTGAAGCGGCTGCGCGACCAGTCGCAGCTGACGCCGAGTTTGCGCTGCTGCTCGACGATGCGGCTGCCGTACTTTTCCTTCCACGCCCAGACGCGCTCGAGGAACTTCTCGCGGCCAAGATCATAGCGGGTCTTGCCCTCCTTGACGCGCAGCTCCTCTTCGACCTTGATCTGGGTCGCGATGCCGGCGTGATCCGTGCCGGGCAACCAGAGGGCGCTGTAGCCCTCCATGCGCTTGTAGCGCGTCAGGATATCCTGCAGCGTGGAATCAAGCGCGTGGCCCATGTGGAGCTGTCCCGTGACGTTGGGAGGCGGCATGACGATGGAATACGGCTTTTTGTCGGGGTCGGGTTCGGCCTTGAAGCAGTCGTTTTCCATCCACATGTCATAGATGGCGCTTTCGACCAGCTTCGGGTCATAGGTTTTCGGTAAGTCTCTCATTGGTATCTCCTATTCTTTGCGCTTTGCGCTCTTATTTTATGGATACAACCGGCTTTCCGGTCTTTTCCGTGATAAATGCGCGGAACGCTTCCGCGCTTCCGCCCTGCATGCCCTCCTTGTCGACTGCCTGCGCATGATTTTTGGAAAGCATGAAGATAAAATAGCGTTTTGTCTCGGCAATGGCGAGGATCTGCGCATACTGCCATCTGGTCTCGGTGACGCTCGTCGTCATGGTGTAGCCGTCCTCGTCAAACACGGTAATGGCATGCTCTGTACCGGGAAGCAGCCGTGCCTTGGCAGCCCGGGCATTGAGCCGATCTTCTGATAGTCCCGTCACAAGCACGCCAAGGACCGCGATCAGCGTCACCGCATCCTGCGCAGTGAAAGGCTCCTTGCTCAGACGTCCGGCAAGCAGCATGAATATTCCAAGCAGAACAACGATCACCGCAAAGACATGCACCCGGCGGCTGCGCTTTTTCCGCACCGTCCGGCGGATGCCCTTGGCCATCGCCGTAAGCGTACCAAGATCGTAGTTCGTTTCAAACCGGAGGTCCATATGCGCTCCTTTTCAAAAAAATCGCCCTGAGTCCATAAACTCAGGGCGAAGAAATTCTCCGTGGTACCACCTGCATTCCCGGAAGACCGGGCGCTCAAGGCTCTGTAACGGGAGGACCCGGCCGGGCTTACTGCGTTCAGCCCGGCAGCTCGGAGGCGACAGAGAACCACACGCACGAAGGCTTGCACCGGCCGCCTTCTCTCTGGGCTGCGTGTTCGGATCTCCCTCCTCTTCTCAGCTTGTGCCGATATGGGAGACTGGACGCTTACACGTCCTCGATAATGGGCGAGGGCTTCGCCTGCTGCGGATTCACCAGCGCGCGGAACTTGGTGCGCGACTCGCGGATCTCGGACAGGGCCTGCGCGATCGCGTCTTCGGTGCGCTTCATGGAATCGTCGACATAGTCGTTGGTGACCTGCCGCAGCTCCTTGATCTTGGCCTGCGCGTTCTTCATGAGATCGTCGGCCTCTTTCTGCGCCTGCAGATAGACCTCTTCATGCGAGATCATCTGGCGTGCACGCTGCTCCGCCTGCTTGAGAATGTTCTCGGCTTCGCGCTTGGCGTTGGTAATGACCTCGTTGCGGGACTCGACGATCGTCTTGGCCTGCTTGAGTTCACCGGGAAGCTGGTTGCTGATCTCATCGAGAAGATCGAGAACCTTGTCGCGTTCGAGCACGCACTTGTCAGCGCCGAGCGGCAGACTCCACGCATCCTGTACCATCTCATACAACGTCGTCAGGATCTCTTCAATACCGCTTGCCATAAAATTACCTCCTTAGATTTGCTCCATCATGCGAGCTTTGAAGTCCGGTATGATCTCCGCCGGGAGGAAATCACTCACGTCGGCGTCATACCGTGCCAGTTCCTTGACGGCGCTGGAGCTGAGATACATGAACTGGTGCTCAGCCGTCAGGAACATGGTATCAAGTCCGGGATTGAGTTTGTGATTCATGAGCGCCATCTGAAATTCGCGTTCAAAATCAGAAACGGCCCGCAGGCCCTTGATGATAATGGAGCTGCCCTGCTCTCTTGCAAAGTCGGCCAGCAGCCGGTCGGAGTGCATGACCTCGACATTGGGGATGTCGGCCGTCACGCGGCGGATGAGATCCACGCGCTCCTGCGGAGAAAACATCGGGCTTTTTTCACAGTTATACATCACGCACACGATCAGCCGGTCAAAGCTGCGCGCCGCGCGGGTGATGATGTTGAGGTGACCGTTGGTGACCGGATCGAAGCTGCCGGGATAAATCGCTGTTCTCATAGCTCCTCCAGACGGTTATCCTCTGCGGAAGATCGTCACCGCGGCTTTGCCGTAGCGGTAATCGCGGTAACGGATAAGACCGGGGACTTCGCCCGCAAGCGTCTTGTCGAAAGGTCTTTCACAGACTATTATACCACTATTCGTCAAAATGTCAATTTCTGATATGATTTTTAGGGCAGTTTCCAGAAAAACTTCCGCATATGGCGGGTCAAGAAGGATCAAATCGAACTGCCGGCAGCAGGTTTTCAGGTAGGAACTGTAATCCGCCTGCACGATTTCGGCTTTCTCTTCCAGTCTTGTCTTTTTCAGGTTTTCCCGGATGACCGCGATCGGCTCGCGTCCCTTGTCCACAAACGTGCAGTGCGCCGCGCCGCGGCTGAGTGCTTCAATACCCAGCTGGCCGGAACCGGCGAACAGATCGAGCGCCTGCCGCCCCTCCACCTCGAACTGGATGGCGGAAAAAATGCCCTCCTTCACCTGATCCATGGTCGGGCGGGTATCCATGCCCTTCGGGGCCTTCAGCGGGACGCCCCTGGCGGTTCCTGTGATGACGCGCATGCTGCTTCTCCTTCTTCCTTCGGATGAAAATGCTGATAGACGGCCAGCGCGCAGGCGGCCGGAAGAACCTCCTCCAGCTGCTGCAGCTCCGCCTGCGAAATGGCTTTGACGGACCGGAACTTTTTCAGCAGCGCCTGCCGCCGCTTTTCGCCGACGCCTGGAATATCCTCCAGCCCGGACGCTTTCATTCTGCGCGAGCGGAGCGTGCGCTGATACGTGATAGCGAACCGGTGCGTTTCCTCCTGGATCGTGCCGATGAGGGCGAAGACGGACGGGACGGCGCTGATGGCGATCTCATCGCCCGCCGCAGTCACGAGTGCGCGCGTGCGGTGGCGGTTATCCTTGACCATGCCGTAGGCCGGGATGGACAGGCCCAGCGTGCGCAGCACATCCTCCGCCACGCGCGTATGCTCGACGCCGCCGTCGATGAGCAGCACATCCGGCCGCTCGGCAAACCCGGCGTCGCCCTGCACGTAATGCGTCAGCCGCCGGAGCAGGACCTGATGCATGGACGCATAATCGTCCTGATCGGTCAGCCCCTCGATCTTGAAGCGCTTATAGGCAGATTTGAGCGGACGGCCATCCTGAAACACGACCATGGACGCGACGATGTCCGTCCCTGCCAGGTTGGAGATATCATAGGACTCCATCCGGTGCGGAATGTCGTCCAGATGGAGCATATCAGCCAGCGTGCCGAGCGTACCGGTGCGGCGCTCGGCCTTGGTCGTGATGCGCTCCGCCTCTTCCCGCGCGTTTTTGGCCGCAAGCTCTACAAGGCGGACATTGTCGCCGCGCTGCGGTACGCGAAACAGGACTTTTTTCCCAAGCTCCTGCTGCAGAAGCTCCGAGAAGAGCGGCGCGTCCTCCATCTCGACCGGCAGCAGCACGACCTTCGGTGCAGCCCCGCGGGAAAGATAGAACTGCTTGACGAGCGTGGAGACGGCGTCCTTTTCCTCGTCCGCGGTCGGAAGGATCTCGTATTCCTTGTCAAGAAGGCTTCCGTCCACGTAATGCAGGACGGCAAAGCAGGCGCGTGTCTGGTTCTGATAATAGCCGATGACGTCGGTATTGGCCATCGTCCCGGCTGTGACCAGCTGCTTTTCGCCGAGCGATTCGACGGCGCGCAGCCGGTCGCGCAGAGACGCCGCCAGTTCAAACTGCAGCTGGTCGGCGGCAGCCTCCATCTGCGTGCGCAGCTCGTCCGCGACCTGCTTGTAATTGCCCTGCAGGATCAGAACGGCCTGCTCCATCCGCGCGTGATAGTCCTTCGGACTGCGGGAGAGCTGGCACCAGCCGTCGCAGTTGTTCATGTGGTAGTTCAGGCACGGGCGCCCCTTGCCAAGGTCGCGCGGGAACTGCTTGGAGCAGCCGGGCAGCTTGAGCGTCAGCCGCAGCGTGTCGATGACGTGCTGCGTCATATGGCGGCCGCCGAAGGGGCCGAAGTAGCTGGCCCCGTCCCCTGCCGTTTTGCTGACCATCTGCAGGACGGGGTATTCCTCCTTCAGGTCGACACGCAGATAGGGATAGCCCTTGTCGTCCTTCAGGAGGATGTTGTACTTCGGCATATGCCGCTTGATCAGCGAGCATTCCAGCACCAGCGCTTCAAACTCAGAGCGCGCGACGATGGTATCGAAATGGTCAATCTGTGAGACCATCTTCCGCGTCTTCGGCGTATGCGCCGCCGTATCCTGAAAATACTGGCTGACCCGGTTTTTAAGCTTTTTCGCTTTGCCGACATAGATCACCGTCCCAGTCTTATCCTGCATCAGATAGACGCCCGGCTCATACGGCAGCGAAAGCGCTTTGTCCTTCAGTTCTTCAAACGTCATGGCTGCTTCTCACAAAAAAGAGCGCTGCGCGAACGGCAGCGCCCGGAACAGATTTTTGAACCCGGAATGCGGAACCAGAAGGGGGCTGCGCCCCCTTCGCAGATTCCGGACCGTGTGCTCCGCCATTGCGGAGAAGAGATCAGAAGACCTCTTTTACAAGCATGTCAGTCAGTGCCTTGACGGCCTCTTCCTCGTCAGGGCCTTCCGCGATGATGCTCACGCGCGTGCCCTTGGTGATGCCCATGGACAGAACACCAAGCAGGCTCTTGGCATTGATCTTGCGGTCTTCGACCTCGACCCAGATGCTCGACTTAAACTCGTTGGCCTTCTGGATGAAGTAGGTTGCCTGCCGGTTGTAAAGACCAGATTCACACTTTACGATGGATTGCTGCATGTACATAGACGACACTCCTTATATATCATGCTGATTCGCGATGGGGATGCTATTGACTTTCTAATTTTAGCAAATTTCATTGAAATGTCAATCATTATTTAAGTTGGTGCCCATTTTATTCCATTTATATGCAGTGCTTACTTAAATTCGACGATCGTCACGCCGCTTTCGCCCTCGCCGTATACGCCGAGGCGGAACGATTTGACGTATTTGCAGCGCCGCAGCTCGTCCTGCACGGCCGCGCGCAGGACGCCCGTGCCCTTGCCGTGGATGATGCGCGCGTTCGGGAGGTTCCCCATATACGCCGCATCCAGGAAATTATCGAGAACCGGGAGCGCTTCGTCGACCGCCATGCCGCGGATGTCGAGCTCCGGCTGCGCAGCCGCCTTCAGCTCGCGCACCTTGCCGGCGATGACCTTTTTGGCCGCGTTCTGCGTCTCGTTTTCGAGCAGATACACCTCGTCCGGCTTCGCCGTCACCTGCATGATCCCGGCGCGCAGGCGGTAGCTGCCGTCCTTGTTGATGGCCAATACCGTCGCCTTTGTTCCGAGCTTGATCAGCTCCACCGTGTCGCCCACGCGGATGGCGCGGGTGGCCTCCGGTCTTGTCTTCTGCTCGCGCTGGGGCTGCATTTTCTGCTCCGCCTCGTTGAGACTACGGCGCAGCTCCGCCTGCTTTTCGTTGGAGCCGGGGACGAATGCGCCGTTTTTCGCCTGCTTGCGCAGCTGCTTCAGCTCTTCATAGACGGCATCAGCTGCGCGGCGGGCATCGTCGATGATATACTGTGCTTCCTTGCGCGCCTGCTGGGCCGCCTTTTCCTTTTCCAGCTTGATCTGCGCGTAATATTCGTCGGATTTTTCCTTCTGCTTTTCCGTCTCGCGGCGCAGGCGCTCGGCTTCCTCCTTCGCCTTTTCCATCTCCTGCCGCTGCTGATCGAGCTGCGAGAGGACATCCTCGAAGTTCACGTCATTCTGGCTGACAAGGCTTCTGGCCTGCTCCAGAATGGCGTCGTCCAGCCCCAGCCGCCGGGAGATGGCGAACGCGTTGGACTTGCCTGGCACGCCGATGAGCAGCCGGTAGGTCGGCTGGAGCGTCTCGACGTTGAACTCGCACGAGGCATTCATGACGCCCGGCGTCCGCATGGCGTAGAGCTTCAGCTCGGCGTAGTGCGTCGTGGCCGCGACACCGGCGCCGCATTTGCGGCAGAACTCGATGATAGCGATGGCCAGCGCCGCGCCCTCCGCCGGGTCGGTACCGGCGCAAAGCTCGTCAAAAAGGATGAGGCTGTCGCGGTCGCAGACCTTGAGGATCTCCACGATGTTTTTCGTGTGGGACGAGAACGTGGACAGCGACTGCTCGATGGACTGCTCATCGCCGATATCGGCAAAGACATGCTCATAGACGTTGATGGAGCTGCCGTCGTCAGCCGGGATATGCAGGCCGCATTCGGCCATGAGCGTCAGCAGGCCGATCGTCTTGAGCGTGACGGTCTTGCCGCCGGTGTTGGGGCCGGTGATGATGAGCGTGTCAAAGTCGCTGCCCAGCCGCACGGAGATGGGCACGACGGTCTTGCCGGTGATGAGCGGATGGCGGGCGCGGATGAGGTTCAGCTGTCCGTCCGTCCGGACCTCCGGGCAGATGGCCTTCATGGCGAATGACAGCCGGCCGCGCGCGAACACGCACTCGAGATCCAGCAGAACATCGTAGTCCAGCTTGATCTGCTCGCGGTGGTCAGCGGCTTCTGCAGACATCTCGGCGAGGATGCGCTCGATCTCCTTGCGCTCCGCCATAAACAGCTCGCGCAGCTCGTTGTTGCCGTTGACGGCGGACATGGGTTCAATAAAATACGTACTGCCGGAAGAGGACACGTCATGCACCAGACCGGGCAGCTGCCCCTTGCACTCGGCCTTGACCGGCACCACAAAGCGGTCGGACCGGATGGTCACGATCGGCTCCTGCAGGATCTTGGCGTAGGCCGGAGACGTGATGATCTTCTGGAGCGATTCGCGGATTTTGGAGCTTTGCTGCCGGATCTTCCGGCGGATGGATGCAAGCTCCGAGCTGGCCGCGTCGGCGATCTCGTCCTTGGAGAGGATGGAGTTGAAAATTCGCTCTTCGAGGTATTTATTTGTTGTCAGCTGCTGAAAATAAATATCCAGTACCGACGGCTCCTGCGCGCTTTTGCCCTCGCCCTCCGCGTAGCTCTTCGTCTGGCGGGCAGATTTGAGGACTGCCGCGATGCGCATCAGCTCCTCCGGGCTGAGACAGCCGCCGCGGTACGCGCGGTCAAGCGACGCGCCGACGTCATACAGACCGCCGAAGCCCGGCGAGCCCTTGACCGTGATGCAGGCGCAGGCCGCGGAGGTCTCTTCCAGCTTGCGGCGGATCTCATCCGCATCGTCAAGCGGGCGCAGCGCCATGCAGCGCTCTTTTGCCGCCTGCGAGGAAGCCTGATCGGCAAGCAAAGCCAGAACCTTATCGAGTTCCAGCTTGGTTATGGATTTTTCATATTGTTCGTTCATACGTAAAATTCCTTATTCGATATGCAGGGATTTATAGAAGTCCAGCGTATAAAAGCTGCGCTCGAGCTGCGTGAGCAGATAGCTCTCCGCCGCGTCGCACAGCTCCTTTTCGGCCGCGCCGGAAATGGCAAACGAGAACAGCTTCTTCTCCGGACACGAAAGGATATACCGCATGGCGGCCAGAGACGCCGGGGAAAGCGGCATCCGCACGCCGTCGCCCGAACGGCAGGCGGCGCACTCCAGCGTGCCGTCCGCGATGGAGAACCGGTCCGGCTCCGGAGCGCCGCACACGCAGCAGCCGGACAGCTCCGGCTGATATCCGGCGATGGCCGCCAGCCGAAGCTCCGTCGCCGCCTTGACGAGCCGCGGCGGCTTCTGCAGCTTCGAGAGTGCGTAGAGCGCGTTCAAGATGAGGCTCAGAAGCGCCGGGCTTGCCGCGTCCTCCTGCGACAGGACCTCGGCCAGCTGGGCAAAATAGCTGCCCAGCGCCAGAAGGACAATGTCATTCCGAAGACCGGCAAACATCTCGATGGCGGTCGCCTCACTGATAAATCGGAAGCCGCGCACCTCGCTGACGGTAAACTCCGCGTAGGTCAGCAGCTGACACGCACCCTTGAGCTTGCTGCGGTTCGAGCGCACGCCGCGCGCTTTGAGCGTCAGCAGGCCGTCCTCCGCGGTCAGGACCGTCAGGATGCGGTCAGTCTCCTTATATTCGGTTGTCCGGAGGACAAGCCCCCGCGTCGTCAGATACATAGGCCGCTTCCCTTTTGACTGCCTGCGCGCGCCCGGCGTCCTTATACAGCAGATACGCCTCCGGCGCGCCGGTCTCGGTAAAGATCTCCCACAAAAATTCCGGTTTCATGGCTGCATCCTCCTTTACAATTAGGATGAGCGGAACCGGTGGGCGCTATGCTGGGGGTTTTTGCCGCAGGGCGGCTCACTCCTTGTGATAGCCGAAGTTGGAGATCATGAAGTCGCTGTCGCGCCAGTTTTCCTTGACGCGCACCCACGTCTGCAGAAAGACCTTTGTGCCCATGAAGCGCTCGCAGTCCTTGCGGGCGTCGGAGCTGATCTTTTTGAGCATCTGGCCGTTTTTACCGATGATGATGCCCTTGTGGCTGGCCTTTTCACAGTAGATGGTCGCGTCGATGTCGATGATGCCGTCGTCGCGCTCGGAGAATTTTGTGATCTCGACCGCGGTGCCGTGCGGGATCTCCTTTTCAAGGTTCCACAGGAGCTTTTCGCGGATGATCTCGGCCATGACCTGCTTTTCGGGCATGTCCGTCGAAATGCCTTCCGGGAACATGAACGGGCCTTCCTGCGCGAAGCTCTCGCAGACCTGCATGAGACTGTCAAGACCGTCGTGCCACTTGGCGCTGATGGGAATGACGTCCACAAAGTCCATGAGATCCTTATAGGCGGCGATCACCGGCAGAAGGTTCTCCTTTTCCACGGTGTCGATCTTGTTGATGACGAGGATCGCGGGGACGCCGGCAGCCTTGATCTTTTCGACCAGCTCCTGCTCCTGCGGGCCGACGTTGGCGATCGGCTCGACCAGCAGGATGACGGCGTCCACGTCGGCGACCGACTGATTGACGACGTTCACCATATAATCGCCCAGCTTCGTCCGCGGGCGGTGGAAGCCCGGCGTATCGATAAAGACCAGCTGCGTGTCGCCGCGGTCAACGATGGCGCAGATGCGGTTGCGGGTCGTCTGGGGCTTATGGGATACGATGGCGATCTTTTCCCCGACGAGGGCGTTGGCCAGCGTGGATTTGCCGACGTTCGGACGGCCGGCGATCGTGATCATCGCGGTTTTGGTTTTCATAGGTATCTCCTTATCTCGGAAGTTCAATTTCGGCAAGAATCGCCTCTTCGGCGGCGCGCATCTGCTTTTTCATCGGGCCTTCGTCCACATGGTCGTAGCCCAGCAGGTGCAGGATCGAGTGGATGGTCAGATAGCCGACCTCGCGTCTGGCGCTGTGGCCGAACTCCGCGGCCTGCTGCTTGGCGCGCTCGAGGCTGATGGCCATATCGCCCAGCGGCACAAGGCCGGTATCCGGATCCTTATACGGCTCCCACGACGCGGGCAGCTCGCCCGCCGTCAGCTCGAACATCGGGAACGACAGCACATCCGTCGCCTTGTCGATCTTGCGGTAGGCGTTATTGATGGCGCGGATGCCCTCGTCGTCAGTGACAAGGACATTGATCTCACACGGCGTGCGGACGCCCTGATGGTCAAGGGCGGCGGTGATGCATTTTGCGATCTGCTGCTTGAGCGCAAAATCGCTCAGGCTGTGCGCTTCACAGCGAATGACGATGCGATGCTTCATTTCTTTTCTCTCTTCCAATCCGGTTTCTGTTTGAATTTCCGGGCCTGCTCGTCCGGAAGACGGTTCTTTTCGTACTTATCATAGGCAGCAACGATGCGCTGCACGAGCACATGCCGCACGACGTCGGCGGGTGTGAGGCGGCAGATCTGGATATCCTCGACGCCGTCGAGCACGCGGATAGCCTCCTTCAGGCCGCTGACTTTGTCGCCCGGCAGGTCGATCTGGGTGATATCGCCGGTGATGACGATCTTGGAGCCGAAGCCGAGGCGCGTCAGGAACATCTTCATCTGCTCGCGCGTGGTGTTCTGCGCCTCGTCGAGGATGATGAAGCTGTCGTCGAGCGTGCGGCCGCGCATGTAGGCCAACGGCGCGACCTCGATATTGCCGCGCTCGAGATACTTTCCATACGTCTCCGGCCCCAGCATGTCAAACAGCGCGTCGTACAGCGGCCGCAGATACGGGTCGACCTTGTTCTGCAGGTCGCCCGGCAGAAAGCCCAGCCGCTCGCCCGCTTCGACTGCGGGGCGCGTCAGGATGATGCGGTTGACCGTCTTGGCGCGGAAAGCCGCGACGGCTTCCGCCACGGCAAGATAGGTCTTGCCGGTACCGGCGGGGCCGACGCCGATGGTGATGGTGTTTTTCTCGATGGCTTTCAGATAATTCTGCTGGCCGATGGTCTTTGCCTTGACCGGACGGCCCTTGGCCGTCACGCAGACGACATCCTTGGCCATCTTGCTGACCTGATCCTCGTTGCCGGCGTTCACAAGGCCGATGAGATAACGCACCTTCTGCTCGTCGATCTCCTCGCCCTTGGCCGAGAGCGCAAGCAGCGCTTCGATGGCGCGGCAGCCCTTGTCGGCGGCTTCCTCGTCGCCGGAGACCTTCAGCTCGTTGTTCCGGTTCGTGATCTTTACGCCGAAGGCCTCTTCGATCTTCCGGATATTCTCGTCAAAGGAGCCGAAAACGTCGATCAGCTGCTCGACGCGCTCGGCGTTGATGGTTCGTTCTGTCATTGTATCGCTTCCTTCAGATTTGCCGGCTGCATGCGGGCAATCATTTCTTCGCACTGCAGTGCGGCATGCAGGCAGTATCCGCCGTTTGCTTCCGTCATATGCTCCCGGCTCGCGAGGATCGTCCCGGCGATCATCTCGCGCTGCGCCTGCGTCTGGACAAATGCCAGCAGACGCTGACGGACATCCTCTGCCTGCAGAATTTCATCTCTTGTATCATACTCACAAATTCTTGTAATTTCAATCCCCAGCGGCAAAGAAAAGCCGCCCGGAAGCGTCAAAGTTCGCCTTTCGGTCTGTTTTTCGCAGAAACTGCCGTCTGCGCCCCGCCCGAACAGCCTGATACGCCTGCGGCCGACCCAAAGGCTCACGGTGCTGCGCGTTTCCGCGCGCGTGTCCTTGACCTGCTGCGCTGCGGGCAATATACAATCCGCCATACGGACGGTCTGCGCGTAAATTTCCGCCCGGGCGGCTGTGACCTGTGTCTTATAACCGAAATCCGTATAGGCCGAGACGAGGAGCTCCCCGCTTTTGACCGCCTGTCCGGGGCTGCACAGGCAGAAGCCCGCCTCTGCCGAGACGCGCGTGATGACGCCGGAGCGCGCAGCAATGACGTTGGCCGGGGTCCGGCGATCGAGAACCGGCTCCTTCTCCGGCCGCTCGCGGACGACGACGCGCGCGCACATCCCGCTCTGCTGCACAGTCAGCCACTGCAGCTTCGGGATGCGCAGCAGCATCTGGTTCTTTAACTCCTGCGGCCGGATGGACGGGCCGTACGTCCCGAAGCCGACGCCAAGCTCCTGCAGTTCGCGCAGGATCTGCGCGTCCGGTACGGTCTCGTTGCCGCTGACGGAATAGAAAAACACGAACTTCGGCACCACGACCGCAGAAATCACCGCGAGCGCCAGCAAAATGAGCAAAACCGGCCTTCGCAGAAGCCCGCCGAAGATCGACGGTGCGCCGCGCGTCTGCGTGGTCTCACACTCGCATCCGCCGCGAAGCAGCTGACACTTGGCGCGCGGTACGTCCCGCCGCAGAACTTCGATCTCGGCGGAGAATGCGTCCGGCTTTCCCAGAAAGCGGAACGCGATCCGCTGACTTGTCAGCCGCCGCAGGCACTGCTCCGGGCTGGCTCCTGTCACGCGCAGCTGCACCGTACCGAGGAAAAAGCAGATCACGCCCCACATGCCGCGCTTCTCCCCTCCTCATACTGCACACACTGGATCCGGCCCGTGATGGTCAGCCGGTCGCGGTGCATCAGGCGGATCTCCAGCCCGCACCCCTCCAGGATCAGAGTTCCGCCCGTAAGTCCGACCACGATCCGCTCGCGGTTATACTCCAGAATGCCCGTATGCTGATCCACGGAGCATTCGCGGAAGCCGTTCAGCTCCACCCGCGGCAGGCCGGCCGCGATATCCGTCGGCAGACCCAGACGCAGGGACGCACCGGCAAGCATGGAACGCAGATTCATCACGTACACCTCATTTCCTTTTTGCTTTATTGCTTTATCCTATGCCGGACAGACTAATTCTTTCCTGCCGCGCATAGGCTTTTGGCAGAGGAAACGACGGTATTGGAGGGACATCGGATGCGGAACGGAAAGCTTCTGAAGCTTGCGCAGGCACTGGGACTTGCTTTCGCGCTGCTTTTACTGATCGCGCTGCCGGAGGCTGCCGCGGGCGCGGCACAGGATGGACTTGCGCTCTGTGCAAGGGTCGTGCTGCCGTCGCTGTTCCCGTTTTTTGTGTGCAGTCAGCTGTTTCTGCAGCTGGGCTTTGCCGCGCGGCTCTCGCGGCTGCTGGCGCGGCCGGTCTCGCGGCTGCTGCGGCTTCCGGTGCAGGCGGGCAGCGCCTTTGTGCTCGGCCTGTTCGGCGGGTATCCGGCAGGCGCGCAGATCGCCTGCGGCCTGTATGAGAAGAAGCTTCTGACCCGGCAGGAGGCCGAACGAGCGCTTGCCGTCTGCAATCAGGCGGGGCCGTCGTTCATTTTCGGCGTTCTCGGCGGCGCTGTGTTTGGGAGCGCGGCAGCCGGGGCGTTTCTCTATGGTGTGCAGCTTCTGTCCGCCGTCCTCGTCTGCCGTCTGAGCGGCAGGAAGTGCAAAGCGGAACCTGCCGCGGCGCTTCCCGCGCAGGCTTCGGACGTCAGCTTTGCCGCCGCGTTTTCCGAAGCTGTCCGCAGAGCCGGGATGAGCGCGGTGCAGGTGTGCATGTTCGTGACGGTCTTTTCCGTCCTGTCCCGGTTTTTGCTGCTCGCGGTCGGACGCTGGCTGCCGGAGCAGGCGCTGCCGCTGGTGCTCGGGGCTATGGAGCTGTCAGCCGGGTGCGCGGCACTCGGAAGCTGCGGGCTGCCGGTCCTCTGGAAGCTGTGTCTGGCGTCCGCGCTTTTGTCCTTCGGCGGGTGCAGCGTGCTTGCGCAGAGCCGCGCCGTCGCTGCAGACGCAGGGCTTCGCGGCGGGCTGCTTTTCCCGTGCAAGCTGCTGCAGGCTGCCATTTCCGCCGCGCTGAGTCTGCTCTTTGCCGCGCTTCTGCATGCGGATGTCTGGTGCGTCCCCGCCGCGGTCCCGGCTTCTGCGCCCATTCAGACGGCAGGCTCGTGCGTTTTACTGGTCTGTACCATGCTTTGCATGTATTTCCGGAAAGTAACCCATAGCATTTCGGCGCAGCATCGTGTATAATGGGGTGGAAAACCGGAGAAGGAAGGCCGCCTGCCATGCTGTTTCGAAAGAAGATCGACCGCTACTGCACATATTGCCAGTTTGCGGGCAAAATTGATGAAGACTCCATGATCTGCCAGTTCTGCGGTGTTGTGCCCAGCGCGCATCACTGCCGCAGATTCCGCTATGACCCGCTCAAGCGGATTCCCGGCCGCCCCGCCGGAAAAAAGCTGGAATCCGCAGACGCTGATTATTCCCTGTAACCGGACACCCCGGAATGCTGACGGCATTCCGGGGTGTTTGCTCGTTATTGCGGGGCGTACCAGTCGGACTGGGGCAAGATCGGCTGGGAAATATCGATATAGGTCAGCCCGGCTTCACCGATCACGGAGAGCTGCACGGCCGAGATGCCGTCCAGCGCGCAGAGCGTTGCCGCGATGGACCGTACCGCGCCGCGTGCGGCTGCGTCCGACGTGTCGCAGGCCATGAATGCGTCGGAAAGAACGACGTTCGCCGTTGCGTCTGTGATGGAGAAGTCCAGCACCTGTGTCGCCGCGGGGACGGCGCGCTCCGGATTGACCGGCGTCCCGGAAATGAGCGCCTGCAGCGCCAGAAGCGGCAGCTGCGCGGCGTCGGAGGCGTTGAGGATCTGCGTGCGCTCGACAAGCAGACCGTTTCTGCCCGGATAATAGAGCGAGACCGCATATTCCGGGTTCTGCGCCGACGCGTCGGCCAGGAGGAAAGAATCGGCGGTATACGGCCCGTCCAGCTGTTCTGTTTTCTCAGAGACACGCAGAAGCGAGACCTGCTCCACACCGTCAAGCTGCAGCATGGTCAACGTCAGGCAGGCGGCCAGCAGCGAATCCTGCACGGTCTCTGACGGAAGCTCCTGTCCTTCCAGCCGCAGCGTCAGGACGCCGTCCTGCAGAGATTCGACTGTGCAGGACGTATTCTCCGGAAGCGTCAGCAAAAGCGTCTCGTCCTGCGGGTCGCTCAGATAGCGGGCAAGCGTCTGCTCCAGTGCGGCGGACGGGTTCAGCCCGGAGGGCTGCGCCGCGAGCGCGCCGGTCTGGCCGCCGCTCTGCAGGTCCGCGCGGCAGTAATAGAAAAGAAGCGTTTCACTGCTCCGCGTGATGGAAACAGCCGCGCAGCCGCACAGCAGGCTCAGCCCGAGAAGCAGGGCCAGCAATCGCCGTTTATGTCCGGTCATCCGCGTGTTCCTCCTCTCCGGGGCCGAAGCTCGGGAAAATGACGGTAAAGCAGGAGCCTGTTCCGACTATGGACTGTACCGAGATCGTTCCGAAATTCCGCTCCACCATCTCATGCACAATGGAAAGGCCGAGGCCCGCGCCGCCGGCCTGCCGACTGCGTGCCTTATCGACGCGGTAGAACCGGTTGAAGATCGAATCCAGCGCGTCCGCGGGAATGCCCGTTCCGGTATCCTCGACGTCAATGACCACGTTGTCCTCTTCATGGCGGACCCGCACGTGGACGGTTCCCTCTTCGCGGTTATATTTGATGCCGTTTTCGACGAGATTGAACAGGATCTGATAGGCGTCGTCCTCGAAGGACAGGATGGTGCAGTTCTTCTCCACGCTTGCCGTCAGCTTGACCGACTGACGGTCTGCCAGCGGGACGAGCATGCGGAACACGCGTGAGAGCGTCTGCCCCACATCCACGACCTCATGCTCGCCGCCCTCCGTCTCATCGGCGGACGCGCGGGAAAGCGTCAGAAGCTTCTGCGCCATACGCGTCAGGCGGTCGGATTCCGCACCGATATCGGCGACAAACTCCCGCATGGTGTCGACGTCCATCTCGTTCTGCAAAATGGAATCGGACAGCAGCTTGATGGACGCGAGCGGCGTCTTCAGCTCGTGGGATGCGTCGGATACGAACTGCCGCTCGGTGATCTCCGTCTGCTGGAGCTTGTCGGTGAGCTTATTGAACTCGGTGGCAAGCGTGGCATATTCGTCGGTGCCGCGCATCTGGATCTTGTGGCTGTATTCGCCCTCGCGCACGAGCCGCATGGAGGTCAGGATGCGCCGCATCCTGCGCGAGCCGGTCATGGCGAAGACGACCGCGCAGAGAAAGATAATGCCGACCAGGATCATGGAGGTGCGGAAGAGCGTCCGCTCGAGGCTGGCAATGATGCTGCCCTGCGACGCGTCGTATTCCATCATATACACGCAGCCCGCGACCGTATCATGCGTGATGATCGGCGCGGCCGCGTAGCTTTTGAGCGTTTGCTCGTCATAGACGCAGCGGAGCACGTCGTTGCCGTCAAGCGCCAGAACGATCTCCGGCAGCAGGACCAGCTTCCCTTCCGCGTCCTGACTGGGCACGGAGTCATAGAGCGTCCGACCGGCAGCGTCGGTCACGAGAAGACGCGTGACGTTCATATCGCCGATGACGGAGATGACCTGCCGCGCCGTCTCCTGCGTCAGGGAATCCGCGCCGGAAAAGGAAGACGTCACGACCTTCAGCTTATCCTGCGAGGAGGAGCATTTGGCCTTGAACATCAGGTTCCGCGTGGCGGCGGCGGAATAAACATTCAGAAACACGAGCACCAGGACCGTCACAGCTATATAGGCCAGCGCGTTGCGGATCTGCGAACTGGACGGAACGAGCCGCGTTTTCTTTTCAGTACTTGAAATAGTAGCCCACTCCCCACTTGGTCAGAATATGCTCCGGCTGCGCCGGGTTTTTCTCCAGCTTTTCCCGCAGGCGGCGGATATGAACGTCGACCGTGCGGATCTCGCTGCTGACGTCGTAGCCCCAGATCGCGTCGAGCAGCGTTTCTCGGGAATAGACGCGGTTGGGGTTGCGCATCAGAAGCTCCATGAGGTCAAATTCCTTCGCCGTCAGATCGACCGGCTGCTCCTCGCGGTAGGCATTGCGGCTGGCACGGTCGAGGGTGATGTGCCCGCAGACGAGCTTCTGCTCCGGCTCCTGCTTTTTGGCCGTTCCGGCTCTTCGCAGAAGCGCGCGGATGCGGGCTTTCAGTTCGAGAATGTTGAACGGCTTGGTCAGGTAATCGTCCGCGCCGTGCTCAAAGCCAAGAAGCTTGTCCATGTCCTCGGACTTTGCGGTTAACATAATGATCGGGACCTGTGAAAACTCGCGGATCTTCGTGCAGGCCTCCAGCCCGTCGAGCCGCGGCATCATAAGGTCGAGCACGATCAGGTCCGGCGACTCGCTCGCCGCAAGCTCCACAGCTTCCATACCGTCGCAGCCGGTCACGACCTCGTAGCCGTCGTTTTCCAGATTGAACCGGATCCCCTTGACCAGCAGTTTTTCGTCATCAACGACCAGAATCTTCATATGCATCCTCCACATAGACCAGTCCGCGCAGCTGCTGCAGAAGACCTTCGCCGATCCCCTCGACGTCTGTCAGCTGCTCGACTGTGACAAATTTTCCGTATTGCGCCCGATAAGCCAGAATACGGTCAGCCAGTGCTTCTCCCACCTGCGGCAGCTTCAGAAGCTGCTCGCGTGTGGCCGTGTTGAGATCCAGACGGCTATCAGCCGATGGAACGGCCTGTGCGGCAGCCGGGCGCTGCGTCTCCACGACCAGTGTGTGTGAAACGCTTGCGCGGCCGAGAAAGAATGCGGCCGCAAACAAAAGCGCCGCAAAACACAGCGCCAGAAGCGCGCGCAGGCCATTTGTTTTCTCCATTCCACCGCCTCCATTTGACATACCGGGCAGTCATGTTGTAAAATAAAAAATATCACATGACATACTTTTCTGCTATTGTACCATACTTTTTTGATTCTGTACAACACCGGCAGAAGAAATAAAATGGAGATACCAATGAAAAAAAGAAGTTTTTTTGCCATTCTTCTCGCGCTGCTTTTCCTGCTGCAGCTGTGCTGCCTTCCTGTTCTGGCAGCAAAGACCGAGACAGCCGCCGCGTCCGATGATGCCGCGGCGCAGGATACGGAGGCCGACACCTCGGAGACCGCTGCAGACGACACACAGCCGGACAGCGTATCGGAGGACAAGATCATTTCCTCCCACACGAATTTTTCCGTGGCAGCCAAGGCTGCGTTGCTGATCGATCTCAATACCGGCCGCGTCGTGTATGAGCAGGACGCCGACGAGCGTGTCTATCCCGCGAGCCTGACCAAGATCATGACCTGTCTGATCGCGCTGGAAAACGGCAACCTGTCCGACGTCGTGACGGTCTCGGAATCCGCACTGGCTGATCTGGACGCGGATTCCAGCGTGGCCGGGCTGGTGGTCGGTGAGCAGATGACGCTGGAGAATCTTCTGTACTGCATGATGGTCGTCTCCGGCAACGACGCGTGCAACGTCATTGCTGAGCACATTGCAGGCTCTGTCACCGACTTTGTGCGCATGATGAACCAGCGCGCCTATGAGCTGGGCTGCACGAACACGCACTTCAATAATCCCCACGGCCTGCATGACGAGAGCCACTACACCACCGCGCGCGATCTTGCCATCATCACGGAAGCTGCGCTCAAGAGTGAAAATTTCCGGCAGATCGTCGATACCTTCGAATACAAGCTCCCCGACGATAACATGCGGCAGAATATCCCCATGCTCAAAACGACGAACATGCTGATCTATCAGTCGCTCTCCAACTCGCTGTACTATCCCCGCGCGCACGGCATCAAGACCGGCTACACCAGTCAGGCGGGCCGCTGCGTTATTTCCGAGGCAACGGGCGACGGATTGGATCTGCTCGGCATCGTCTGCGGCGCGGCCACGACCGTGCTGGAAAGCGGCGATCTTCTGATGGAGAGCTTTACCGAGTGCGCAAGCCTGTTCGACTACGCGTTTGACAACTACTCGTATCTGACGCTCCTGACGCCGCTTTACCCGGTCGATCAGGTGAAGATCAACAATTCTGCCGGCGCCGAAGCCGTCGCCGTCGCGCCGAAGGACGAGATCAAGGTTCTGCTCCCGAACGACTATGACCCCGCCCAGCTGAACACCGATATCGCCCTGACCAGCGACAGCGTGGATGCGCCTGTCCACGAGGGCGACGTCCTCGGCACCGCAACCGTGACCTACGGCGGCGAAGTCCTCGGGCAGACAAAGCTCGTGGCAATTACAGACGTGGCAAAATCGGAGATCTCCTCCGCCGCGTCCGGCACCGGGGCGTATATCCAGCAGAACTGGTGGAAGTGGATCGTGCTGGCGATCGTGCTGATCCTGTTCGCCATTCTGGTTCTGTTCGCCCTTGTGCAGCTGCGCAAGCGCAAGATCCGCCGCCTGCGCATGGAAAAGCGCCGCCGCGCGCTTGAAGCGGAGCGCAGGCGCTTCCTCCGGGAATACGGAGAGGTGTTTGATGAAACCGACGAGCCGCACATCCGCTGAAGGAGGAACGCCATGCTGAACTGGGAGAGCTTACAGGCCGCTTGCCTGTCCTGCACAGCGTGCCCGCTGTCGCAGACGCGGCACAACGTCGTCTTCGGCGTCGGCCCGCAGGACGCCGAGGTTCTGTTTGTGGGCGAGGGCCCCGGGGAAAACGAGGATCTGCAAGGCGAGCCGTTTGTCGGCGCAGCCGGAAAGCTGCTCGACGATATGCTCTCGATCATCGACCTTGGTCGGCACAACTGCTACATCACGAACATCGTCAAATGCCGTCCGCCCAAAAACCGCGACCCCATGCAGACCGAGCAGGACGCCTGCATCGGCTTTCTACGCGCGCAGACGAAGCTCATCAAGCCGAAGATCGTCGTCTGTCTTGGCCGTATCGCCGCCATGCGCCTGATCCGCCCGGACTTCAAAATTTCCCGGGAACACGGCCAGTTCACGGAAAAGGCCGGTATCCTCTTCACCGCCCTCTATCACCCCTCCGCCCTCCTGCGCGACGAGAGCAAGCGCCCCGACACCTTCTCTGATCTCAAAGCCTTACAGGCCAAGGTCAAGGCGGTGTGTACGAGAACGCTGTAAGGAAGGACTTTTCATATGGCCAGCTTATATGATCGTACAGATATCTATGATCTTCTTGAAAATGAAGATCGCTTTCAGACCACCAAAACACACTGGCAGACTGTATTTGCCGGAAAAGAGATCCACACGCTGCTGGATGTCAGCATCGGCTCCGGCAATCTGACGCTCCCGTTATGCACACTCGGCACCGCAGTCACTGGCTCCGATCTGAGCGAAACCATGCTCGGCAAATGCCGGACAAAGGCCGCTGCGCGCGGATTCCCTGTCGAGCTTCATCAGGCAGATTTTCGAATGCTGGATCGTGTGTTTTCCGGACGGCTGTTTGACTGTGTCGCATCCACGGGCAATTCCCTGCCCTACGTTGCAAACAGCGAGATTCCCGATGTTCTGTGCCAGATGGACGCGCTTGTCCGGACAGGTGGATATCTGTATCTGGATCTTCGGAACTGGGATAAGATCGTCGCAGAAAAGCAGCGTTTTTATCTCTATAACCCCGCTTTTGACGGCGAAACACGCATCAATCTTGTGCAGGTCTGGGATCACAATGCAGCCGGAACTGTTGATTTTAACCTCCTGTATACATTCGAACGCGACAACCGCATTTTCCAGAAGGAGTTCTTTACAGAGCACTATCACCCAGTTCCACGGGCGCTTCTGCTGGATACGCTTCGCCAGCTCGGCTACCAGACGCCGCAGCTGTTTTGTATGCCGGCGCAATTTACCGGCCGCACCCCAGAACAGGCCGACTGGTACTGTATTCTGGCACAGAAGGCATAAAAAACACGCCCGCATGGGCGTGTTTTTTGCTGTTTATTTGTGAGTCAGACGGCTTTCCATGTAGGTGTGGGCGGCGGTCTCCAGTTCGTCGGGAAGCGGGGAAAGCGTGACTGCGCCGTATTTGCGTTCGAGGGCGGTCTGGAGGATCCGGTCGGCCAGCTTCGGGTTTTTGGGCAGCAGGCAGCCGTGGGAATAGGAGGCGAAGACGTTTTTATATCTTGCGCCCTCCGTGCCGTCCTCACCGTTGTTGCCATAGCCCTCAAGAACCTTGCCGAGAGGCTTCACGCCGGAGCCAAGATACGTCTTGCCGGAATGGTTTTCAAAGCCGACGATATTGCAGCCTGCTTCCTCGCAGGAGAACATATAATTGCCGATCATGCGCTGCTCGGAGCCGACGGTATAGAGGTCGAGCGCGCCGGTGAAATCGCACTGCTGGCCGTCCCACGTCTTATAATACTGGCCGAGCATCTGATAGCCGCCGCAGATGGCGAGCACAGGCACGCCGTCCTCGATGGCGGCTTTCAGCTCCGCCGTCTTCTCCCCTTTCAGGTCGTCCAGCAGGACCTCCTGCTCAAAGTCCTGTCCGCCGCCGATGAAGATGAGGTCGCAGTCCTTTGCCGCAAGCTTCGTGCCGATCGGGACGTTCACAACGTTGGCCTGCAGGCCGCGCCACTCCAGACGCCGCTGCATGCACAGGACGTTGCCGCGGTCGCCGTAGAGGTTCAGGACGTCGGGATATAAATGATAAATGTTCAATTCCATAGCTTACTCCCAGAATTGCTTGTAGCCATACGTTTTGCTGATCGTGCCGCGCAGGGCGAGCATGGCCGTATAGGTCGGCATGACGAAGACCGGCAGCTTATGCGCCGTCGTTTCCTCCATCAGCTTGCCGTAATCCTTCTGCACGTGCAGCTTTTCCTTCGGGAACCCGGCATAGAGGAAGCGCAGCGCCATGTCCTCCGCGCGGGTGCCGGACAGATAGACCTCCTGAAGCGCGTCCATGCCGGTCAGGCGCTCGAAGGCGACGTCCCAGATCCAGCTGACGTCGCGGCCGTCCTGCGTGCGGTCGTTGAGGCAGGCGGCGAAGACGAACGGCTCCGTGCGCTGCGTGAGGAAGCTCAGCACCTGATTGCAGCCCGCCGGGTTCTTGATCAGGACCATGCGCACGTCTGTGCCGTTGATCTCAAACTTTTCCATGCGCCCGAAGCCGCAGGCAAAGTGCGACAGCGACTGCGCCGCCTGCGTCAGATCGAGCTGCATGGCCTTTGCCGCAGCCATGCAGGCGCAGGCGTTATAAATATTGTAGCCGCCCGGCAGGTTGATCGTGGCCGGGATCTCGGTCTCGCCGTCGCGGAAGACGACCTCGGAATGCTCCTCGTCGGACATGTTCACACGGCACACGCAGATATCCGGCTTCGGCCGGGCATAACCGCAGTGCGGGCAGCGGTAGCCGCCGAGATGGCCGTAGGTCACGTAGTCATACGTGTACTCGCGCTTACATTTGATGCAGTACGGCGCGTCGGAGACCTCGGTGACGCGGGACGCGTAGATCGGCGTATTGACGCCGTAGAAGATGACCGGGTTGGGAACATCGTCGTGCAGGCTCGTGATGAGCGAATCGTCCGCGTTGAGGCACAGAACGGCATGGGGGCTGTTCTCGGCGCCGATGCGGAGCTTTTCCAGCGTATGCGTCACCTCGCCGTAGCGGTCGAGCTGGTCGCGGAAAACGTTGGTGAAGACGATGGCCTTCGCGTCGACGTATTTGCTGATATACTTGAGCGCGGCTTCATCGGCTTCGATCAGCGCGTGGGTATAGCGGCAGCGGCCGGTCATACTCGAATGCATGGCAAATTCCGCGGTCACGCCGCTTAAGAGGTTTGCGCCGGATTTATTTGCAAAGTAAGAGATTCCAGCGTCCTGCCACGACTGCTCGATCATGCGCGACGTCGTGGTCTTGCCGTTGGTGCCCGTGACGATCACGGTCGTCACGTTCTTTGCAAGTTCACCCAGCAGGTTCGGGCAGAGCTTGAGCGCTACGCGCCCGGGGAAATCCGTGCCGCCCCTGCCCAGCAGACGGATCAGGCTCCGGCAGAGCTTGCAGGCAAGCACTGCGATCATCACTCGTAATTTCATGGCTACGTTTATACCACTTTTTCAGTCAAAACGCAACCATTGGCTGAAAAAAGCGAGAAGGTTACGAAAGATTTACAAAATTGGGGTTGTATTGGTTGTCATAATCTGATATAATGCATCCGAATTGGAGTAAAAATACGTCCTTACGGCAAGTTCCGAGGCAAAAGGACGAAAGGAGCTACAGAAACATGCACAAAACGCGCAAACTTCTCTGCCTGCTGCTGTGCGCGGCGATGCTCATGTCCATGGGTACGGTCTGTCTGGCCGCCAACAACAACTACAGCAGCTGGTTCAAGACAAACTACGACGAGATCAATCAGCTCGGCCTCATGCCGTCCTCGTTCAACGGACTGGATCTGACAAAAGACATCACCCGAGGGGAGATGTGCGAGCTGGCGGTATACGCATTTGAAAAAGCGACCGGCAACGATATCGACATGTCCAACGAGACCTTCACCGGCTTCACCGACACCTCGAACGAGTACATCGTCAAGGCGCACCTGTACGGCATCGTCAACGGCTACGAGGACGGCTCGTTCCGCCCGAACCAGCTGCTGACACGGCAGGAGTTCTTCAAGCTGATTGAAAACTTCTGCACCGCGGCGGCCTTTTCGCCAACGGCCACGTCCGGCGCACTGAACGGCTTTGCCGACGCGAACAAGCTCTCCTCCTGGGCAAAGGAAGCCGCGCAGATCTGCGTCAGCTACTCCTATGTACAGGGCACAAAGCTTGGAAACGGCACCTATCTGAACCCCAAGGGCAACACCAGCCGTCAGGAAGCCATGACCATGTTCCTGCGCTGCTACAAGACGATCCAGTGGTTCTATGATGAAAACGTCAAGAGCGCGACCGTCGTCGTCGATCAGATCAACCTGAACGTCACCGTCACCAGCGTCAGCAAGACCATGTATGTCTGCCAGTCCGGCTCGGTCAACGTCCGCGATTCCTGGACGACCAGCAGCACCAAGGTCGGCGAGCTGAGCTACAACGCGTCCGTGACCGTCACCGGCATCACGACCACGACGTCCGACGGCCACCAGTGGTACCGCATCAAGTATAAGGGCATCACCGCCTATGTCCGCGCGGATCTGCTCTCCGACACGAAGGACAGCACCGTGACCCCGGGCAGCAGCTCCGGCTCGACCGGCGGTACGACGGGCGGCAGCAGCACGGCCAGCGAGATTGCGAACTTCGCCATGTCCTTTGTCGGCTACAGCTATGTCTGGGGCGGCAAGAGCCCGTCGACCGGCTTTGACTGCTCCGGCCTTATGTACTACGTCCTCACGACCTACGGCTACAAGATGAACCGCGTCGCGAACGACCAGATGAGCCAGGGCACCTATGTTTCCCGCAACGATCTGCAGGTCGGCGACCTTGTCTTCTTCGGCTACAGTGGCTACGCCAACCACGTCGGCATGTACATCGGCGGCGGCAACTTCGTCCACGCCTCTACCCCGTCGACCGGCGTGCGTGTCAACTCGCTCGACGAATCGTACTACAAGACCAGATTCCTCTGCGGCAGACGCATTATCTGAGCAGAAAGCAGAAATCAATTCCCCATCCGGCCCTGCCGGATGGGGAATCTTTTTGCAAGCATTCACTCGGTCGCCTGCGGTTCGGGTTCCGGCGAGCTGGCCGGGGCTTTCCAGTAGAGCTTTCCGTCCTGCTCGACGACGTCCATGACGGAAAATTCAGAGATGCGGTCGAACGGCTTTTCCGGCTCGAAGGGCAGCAGCTCCGGCTCTTCCGGCTGCTGCGGCTCCTGCTCCGGTTCCTCTTCCGGCTCCGGCCGCTGGTCGGTCGTGATGCGGGTCCGGTCCGTAAAATGGCAGCTGCGGTCAGAGATCCGCATCCGCAGTCGCAGCTCACCGTCCTCCGGCTGCGGCACGCCGAGCGTGACCGTCCCGGCCTCCGTCTCAGCAAGCAGGCGGATGGGATAGTCCCAGTCGCGGCTGCACTGCGCAGAAACGTCCCAGTACAGGCCGTCGCGCGTGGCCGTGAGCGTGCCGGAGCTGACTGCTTCAATTTCATACTTCATAAAAACGCCCCCCGCACACTGTATGCGGAGGACGTTTTGCTTATGACATCTGCTTCTCAAAAGCCCTGCAGCCCGAAGCTGACAGCCAGCGCTGAATCGACCTGATCCATGACGCTGCGGTCCGCGTGGCCGGTATGCTCACGCAGGCGGCGCTTGTCAATGGTGCGGATCTGCTCCAGCAGGATAACGGAATCCTTGCTCAGCCCGACGTCATGCCCCGTCAGCGCGATATGCGTCGGCAGGCGCGCCTTGCCGGTCTGGCTGGTGATGGCGGCGGCGATCACGGTCGGCGAATGCCGGTTGCCGGTATCGTTCTGGACGATGAGCACCGGCCGGCAGCCGCCCTGCTCGCTGCCTACAACAGGGCTGAGGTCGGCATAGAAGATGTCGCCTCGTTTCACGTTCGTATCCATTTGCTTCACACTCCGCGGAAAAAGTACGGGCGTTTTCACGCCGCTGGTTCTATTCTCCCACGCAGAAGCCAAAAATAAACACACAAATTCAGCCCGGATGCTCCCATGCCATTCTATGCACGCGGACGCAAAAACTGACGCCGTCAGACAATATACTGCAGGATCTGCTCGGTCTTATCGCCGCGGTGGCAGATGCGCGGAATACGCTTGCTGATCTGGCACAGAAGCTCATAATTGATCGTCTCCTGCGCGCCGGCAAGGCGCTCGCACGGGACAAGCGTGCCGTCCTCGTCATAGCCGAAGATCGTGACGATGTCGCCGGGCTTTGCGTCCGGGACGGCAGAGACGTCCAGCATGCACATATCCATGCAGATGCGGCCGATGACCGGAACCATCGCGCCGTGCAGGTAAAAGCTGGCCTTGCCGGTCAGAAGTCTGCTGAGACCGTCGGCATAGCCGATCGGCAGGACGGCGACGCGCGTCGCCTCCTTCGTCCGGTACAGGCGGCCATAGCTGATATCCGTCCCGGCCGGGACGGTGCGCACCTGCGCGATCATGGAGTGGAGCGACATCATGGGGCGCAGGCTGATCGCGCCCTCCAGCTCCGCGGACGGCGCGTTGCCGTAGGTGATGATGCCGGGCCGCACCATGTCGAGCGCGTATTCGGGATACAGGATCGTCGCGCCGGAGTTGCAGCAGTGACGGATCTCCGGCCGGATGCCAACGCCCTCCATGGCGGAGAGCATGTTGGTGAAGCGCCGGAACTGCAGGCGGGTAAACGTCACGTCCTCCTCAGCGGTGCTGTCGGCCACGCAGAAGTGCATGAAAACGCCCTCGATGCGCAGATGCGGCAGCGCCGCCACCTGCTTCAGCTCATCCAGCGTCCGCTCGTTATCATACGCAAAAAAGCCGATGCGCGTCATGCCGGTGTCCAGCTTCAGATGGACGTTCAGAATATAATTCGTACCGGCCAGCGACGCGTCCAGCTCCTTCGCGTAGTCGAGTGAATGCACCTCCTGCGTGATATCGAGGTAGATCATATTCTCCGCGTACTCCGGCGGCGTATAACCGAGGATCAGGATCGGCAGGCGGATCTCGCCGCGACGAAGCTGCACGGCCTCCTCCAGATTGGAGACCGCCAGATACTCCGCGCCCAGATCCGCCAGTGCGCGGCTGACCGGCACGGCCCCGTGGCCGTAGGCATCCGCCTTCATGACGCCGAGAAACCGCGTGCCGGACGGCAGGCGCGACCGGATCGAGCGATAGTTGTATTCCAGATCATCGAGCGAAATATCCGCCCACGTTCTTTTGAGTGTTTTCATGTGTGATTCCTTCTGTTTTTCTGGTTATTGCAGTACAAAATTTGAAATGGAAGCCGAGAGGACCATCCGCCCTTCGAAGCTGATCTCCGCGCGCACAGGCGCGAGCGGCTCGCAGGAAAACCATGTGTCGACGACCAGCTCCTGTTCATCATAGCCCATGCGGTAAGTCGTGCGCAGGCAGCTGTCCTCGGCGCCGGTACAGTCAATATACTCGCCCGCCCAGCACTGCCCCAGCACATACGGCGCGGCGAGCGGCGCGAGCATCGAATCTGCCAGCGGCGCAAAGCCGATCTGGGTATCGTCGAATGTCACATAGGCTGTGCTTTCGTCGGCTCTGGCCGTGATCCCGGCGATGCTCTCCGGGGCCGTCACGGTCAAAGACGCGCCGGTGTCGGGCGTGAAGGTGCAGTCCAGCGTGAATGCGGCAACGCTCTCGCCATAGTCGGCGGTCACATCCGCAGTAAATGAGCAGCCGCCCGCCTGCAAAAGCGCAGTCCGGAATTGGAGCGGCGTCTGCTCCGGCTCCGCCGCCGCGCAGCCGGACAGGAAAATTGGGATACAGCAGAGAAAAAGCGCCAGTTTTTTTCGCAACACAGATCACCCTTACGGCAAAAGTCGCGGAATTTGCAGCAGCAGATCCTCCGGCACCATACCGTACTCCCCCAGCGCCTTCGCCGCCAGATCACCGGCCGCACCGTGCAGATACGCCGCGGCCGCCGCCGCCTCGAGCGGCATGATATGCTGGCCGAGAAGCGACACGATCATACCGGCCAGCACGTCTCCACTGCCGCCGGTCGCCATGCCGGGATTTCCTGTATGGTTTACATAAGTATTGAGGCCATCCGTAATGACCGTCCGGCTGCCCTTGAGCAGAAGGATCGCCTGCGTGCGCCGCGCCATCTGCATGGCGCAGCACGTGCGATCCCCCGCTTTCAGATCGCCGCCCATCCGTGCGAACTCGCCGTCGTGCGGCGTCAGGATCACGGGACAGGCACATCCGCGCAGACTATCTATATGCCCGGCGACTGCATTTATGCCGTCCGCGTCCAGAACCAGCGGCACGCGGCACAGGCTGAGGATCGCCTGCACCAGCTGTGTCAGCTCGTCGGAGCGTCCAAGCCCCGGGCCAAGCAGCACGGCGTCCATGCCGTCAAGCCTCTGTTCGATCACGGGCAGTGACGCCATGCAGAGGCGTCCCGCGCTGTCGCACGGCAGCGGGAAGACGATCTCGCTTCCGGCTCCGGCGGCGATGATCGGATAGATCTTCTCCGGTACGCCCAGATAGACCAGTCCGCTGCCCGTCCGCAGGGCGGCCTTCGCCGCGAGGCGCGCCGCGCCCGTCAGCCCCTCGGAACCGCAGAGCAGCAGGACTTTGCCGTAGTCGCCCTTATGGCTCTCGCGGCGGCGGATCGGGCACAGCTCGCCGATCAGCTTTTTTCCGGTACACTGCGCCGTCCAGACAGGTCTTGCCATATGCCAGCCCTCCCGTTTTGGATGATGTCAACTTAAAGTTTCTTTTCCAGCAGCACAAGATGGATCGCGGGAATGCGGTTGAAGTCACAGGTCACGATATCTGCCTCGCGGTAGCCGAGGCTCGCGTAGAGATGGCGCGCGGCGGTGTTGCGCTCGTTGGTATCGATGCGAAGGACGGTGCAGCCCGCGTCCTTCGCGCACTGCTCGTAAAACTGCGCAAACGCGCGGCCGATGCCGCGGCCGCCGCAGTCCGGGTCGACGGTCAGTGTGTGCAGCACCATGACCTTATCGTCCGGCGCAGAAAACAGCCAGTTTCCGTCCGCATAGACGTCCACCTGCCGCTGGTTGATGATGCCGGAGGCCACGACGCGGCCGTCCTGCTCATAGACATACAGGTCGCCCCGCGCAAGCGCCTCCTGCGCGTCCTGCCGGATGGGATACACGCCGGTGATCCAGCCGATCGTGGTCAGACCGGCATCCTCCCGGGCATGGATCTTATCGTAGATCGACACGACCGCGTCAAGGTCGTGCGCGGAAGCCTTACGAAACATGGTGTCTGTCCCCTTTCGGTATATGTTTTGTGACAAAAGTAAGGATCTGCTTCTGGAATTTCCACATGAGAAACGCGACGGCCAGCATCAGCACGATCAGCGCCGCGGAACCGGCCCAGTCGCCGTGCAGAATGTTGCTGCCGAGCCAGCAGTAGACGAATGTGCTGAACGCGCTGCCGCAGAACATGGAGAGCGTGAACTCCCACGGCTTGAGCCTTGAGCGGCTGGCCGCGATCGGGATGACGCCGTTCGGGATCAGCGGGATAAAGCAGAGCGTCACGACCATATAGGCTGGATGCTCGGACTTGGCAACGAGATCCAGCTTTGCGGCGCCAGCGGAATCCGGCAGGAGCTTATCAAGATACTTACCGAGGCGCTGGTAGAGCGTAAAGCTGATGCCGTGCGCCAGAGACGACGACAGCAGGCAGATCGCGAACGCGCGCCAGACGCCGTAGACGACGCCGGCCGCCACATTGACGATCACGCCGGAAATGACGATCGACCAGACCTGCACCATCTGCAGGAGCGCCATATAAAGAATGCCGCTGAGCGACATGTCTCGGCTCAGATATGCTTCCAGCGCAGCCTCGTCGCCGGACTGGAGAAGCGGGATGATGTCCGGCATGGTCTGCCGGACGACGAGATATACAAGAAGCACGGCCAGCAGGATGAAAACCGCTGTAACGCCCGCGCGGAGGAGCTTTTCCTTTTTCATAAATCCTCTCCGAACTGAAATTCGCTTTATCATACCACGTTCTGCGGAAAAGTGCAATCCTTAGCCATTCCGCACCTCCGGCACATTCCACGAGACGGACGCGGAACGCCGCCGCATTTTGTACAGTTTCCCGATCCTGCCCGGAATCCTGATTTTTCGCTTGCATCCGGGCGGGGCTTTCTGTAAAATACTTATATCTGCATATTGGGGGGATTCTTATGCAAATATTGACACTGGCGTCCATCGCGCTGATGATCTGCGTCGCGGCAGGCTCGTATCTGGCCGGTTGCTGCAACGGCGCGATCATCACTTCGTTTCTCTTTTTCAAGGACGACGTGCGCAAGCACGGGAGCCACAATGCCGGGCTGACGAATTTCTACCGCACCTTCGGCGGGAAATACGCGATCTGCGTCATTCTGGTCGATATGCTCAAGGCGTTCGTCGCGGTCAAGCTCGGCTCGATCGTATTTGGGGAATATCTCGGTCTGCGGCTGGAAGGCGAATATTTCTCCGCCCTGTTCTGCATCATCGGCCACATTTTTCCTGCATTCTATTCGTTCCGCGGCGGCAAGGGCATCCTCTGCAGCGGCACGCTGCTTCTGCTGCTCGACTGGCGGATCGCCGCGGTCGGCTGGGGGCTGTTCCTGCTCATCTGGCTGACAACAAGATATGTGTCCCTCGGCTCTGTTACCGCAGCGTTCAGCTTTCCCATCACGACCGTCATTTTCTACTGGGGTCATCCGACAGTAATCGTCCTCGCCGTGTGCATTGCCGCGCTTGTCATCTGGGCGCATCGCACTAACATCGGACGGCTGCTGCGCGGCACGGAAAGCAAATTCCAGTGGCACAAGAACGCGCCCGGTCAGTAAATATCCGCCTGAAACAGCAGAGGTCCGCATGATCATTGATTTTCACACCCATACCTTTCCGGATCAGATCGCCGCGGCAGCCATTGAAAAGCTGAGCCGTCAGGGCAATCTCACGCCGTTTTCCGACGGGACACCCGGCGGGCTGCTGCTCGCGGAGCGCGCGGCAGGTGTTGACCGCTCCATCGTTCTGCCGGTCGCAACAAAGCCGGAGCAGGTCCCGCACATCAACGAAGCCGCCGCCGCGCACAATGTGCACGCGTTTGTCACGAATCTGTTTTCCTTCGGCTGCATCCATCCGGACTGCCCCGACTGGCGGCTGGAGCTGGACCGGATCAAGGCGCTGGGCCTGCGCGGGGTCAAGCTCCACCCGGCCTATCAGAACACGCCGCTCGACGACCCGAAATATCTCCGCATCCTCGAGCGTGCCGGTGCGCTCGGCCTGATCGTTGTCACGCATGCAGGCTATGACATCGGCTTCCCCGGCTGCACGCACTGCACGCCGGAAAAGGCCCGCCGCGCTCTGCAGCAGGTCGGGCCGGTCACGCTCGTGCTGGCGCACATGGGCGGCTGGCGCTGCTGGGACGAGGTCCCGGAGCTTCTGGCCGACACCTCTGCCCTGCTCGATACCTCGTTCAGCCTCGGCAGCATCACGCCGCGCGAAGCGGCGGCCGGTGAGGACTACGGCATGCTCAGCGACGAAGCCTTCGTAGCCATGGTGCAGGCCTTCGGCGCGGACCGGATCCTGTTCGGCACGGACTGTCCGTGGGGCGATCCGCAGAAGGATCTGCGGCGCATCCGGCAGCTGCCGCTCAACGAGGCGGACAAAGTCAAGATCCTCGGCGGCAACGCCAAGCGGCTCTTGGGCATATAATAAAGAAAAGGATCCGACGGCGTTGGGCCGTCGGATCTTGTATTTTTTACAGGCAGAACAGTTCGCGGGAGCTGCAGTTGTCGACCTCGCGGCTGAGGTGGCTGCGCACCTGCTCCGGATTTTTCCGGGCGAGGCTGTTGATGATCAGGTTGATCATGGCCAGTGTCGCAACGTGCGTATAGTCGACCGAGACGCCGGTGACCGGGGCCAGGAGCACCAGATCGCTGGCGCAGGCCAGCGGGTTAGCCGCGTTGTCGGTGATGGCGATGACCGTCGCGCCGCGCCGCCGCGCCATGACTGCCGCGTCGCGGACTTCCTTCAGAACGCGCTGGCTGCTGAAGGCGATCAGAACGTCATCCGAGCCGATGCCGCTGAACTCGATCTTCTTGGACAGACCGATGCCGGTCGCCTCGATGAAAGGCTTGTTCAGACGCCAGAGATAATGCTCCAGCATGTGAATGGCGACCTCGCTGGCGAACATCGCGACGCCGTAGACCGTGCTGCAGCGGTCGATCGCGTCCACCGCACGGTCAAGCACACTCACGTCCAGCAGCTTTTCCATCGCGGTGATGTTCCCGATGTCCTGCAACACCGACTCTTTGACGACATCGGTGATCCCGCTTTCATCCGAAAAGTTCTGGAACATATCATACGGGGACGTCGCGCGACGGTACCGCTCGCTCAGGACCTCCTTGAACTCGGAAAACTTCGTATAGCCGAGCTTCCGGACAAGGCGGGTGATGTAGGGTGCGGAGACGTCGCAATACTCCGCCAGCTGCGCGCCGCTCAGGAAGACGGTATTGCTGATGTTGCTGAGGATCTTTTCCATGACGGCCTGTTCCTTTTCGGACAGGTTCGCCTGCTGCATCTGTTCTGTTAACTGCTTCATAGATCTTCCGTTCTCATTTCCGATTTTTATAACATTATACTGTTTATCAATGTAAAAATGCAAGGAAGAACTATAAATTTTCTGTAAATTTCAAATTTTCCGAGTGATTTCAGATCTGTGCGCGTTCCGCTGCGCTGCGGCGCAGCAGGAGCATGCCGATCACGATCGCGACGGCCAGCACGCAGGCATAGAGCACGAAGGCGGTCGTATAGCTTCCGGTCCGGTCATAGATCGCGCCGGAGATCACCGGTCCGAGCGCCGGGCCGAGGAACTGGAACACGTTGATGGTCCCGTAGAGATTGGCGAAATCGCGGCCGCCGAAGAGGCGGATAGTCAGCTGCGGCGTCAGGACGAACGGAGACGCCGCGCCCACACCGAAGAGCATGACGCCGATGACCGTCAGCGCCGGGCTACGCGAAACAAGCAGCAGGATGATGCCTGTGAGCGCCAGAAGCGTCATGGCAAGGAAGTTCCAGCGCACGCCGATCTTGTCGTTGAGCCAGCCGAAAATCAGCTTGGCCGCCGTCATGCCGAGGCTCAGAGAACTCAGGTATAAGGACGCAGCCGCGGCCGTATAGCCGATGCCCTGCAGATGTGCCTGCATGTGGTTGAACAGGCCCATGGAGCTGACACTCAGCCCGAAGACCACGTAGCACACCGCCCAGAAGGCCGGCTGCTTCATGGCTTCCTTGCGGAGAATGCCGTCCGTGCCGCGGCCCTTGCCGCCGGCGCCTGTGCCCGCGCCAAGCGGGACGAGGCCCTTTTCCTCCGGCTTGAAGCAATAGAGGAAGAACAGCGGCAGCATGCACAGGAGCATGCAGCCCGTGAGGATCCGGTAGGCCGACTGATAGCCGAGATTCGCGATCAGCTTCTGCGCAACGGGATTGAAGACCATGCTGCCGATGCCGGTACCGGTCAGGGCGATGCCCATTGCCGTGCCCTTTTTGGCCTGGAACCAGTTATTCATCAGGATATTGACCGACACCATGCCGCACATGGACGAGCCGATACCGATCATGAAGCCCAGCACGTAGAACTGCCAGATGCTCCGCGCAAACGACAGTCCCGTCCACGCCGCGGCCATGAACAGACCGCCGAAGATGGTGATCCGGTGCGGCTTCCATTTTTCATAGAATTTGCCCAGCAGCGGGCAGAAGATCATGGATGAGACCGACACCATGGAGGTATACAGTGAAAATTGGCTTCGCGTGACATTCAGCGCCTGCGTGACAGGCACGAGGAACTGCCCCGCGCAGTTGACCACGATCCCGGAGCCGCCGATCAGCATCAGCGTGCCGGTCAGGCAAAGGATCCAGCCGTAAAACAGTTTTGTCTTTTTCATGAAAAACCTCCTTGGGCGTCAGGATTATGCGAAAGCCGCGCTGGCGGCATTGCTGCCGCCAGCGGGCTCCCTGCTGAGATACCGAGGAAAACTGAGGAAATTGTTTTGGGAAAGAGAGATGATAGGAAAAGAAAGTTGTAAGAAAAGCGTTCAGCAGGGACGCTTACTTTTTCGCATCGCCCGCAGCCTGCTGCATCTTGACCATGGGGCTCTTGTTCTTGTCGAAGGAGCTGACGCCGACCATCAGGATGAGCGCGACAGCGTAGGCAAGGAACAGGCCCATGTCGGGGTTGAACAGGCCCTGGATCGGGCTGGGGATACCGGCAAGGAAGCAGACGGTACCGACGATCGCGCCGCCGATCATGCCGCAGAAGCAGCCCTTGATCGTTGCGTTCTTGTACAGCAGCGAGCCGTACAGCGGAACCAGCATACTGCCCATGTACGGATAGTTGAACAGGATGATGGCGTCGAGGACGTTCGTCATCTTGAACGCGAAGAAGATACCGACGAGGCAAGCCAGAACGATGGTGACCTGTGCGATGGTCTTCGTCTTGGGCAGATCGTCCATTTCCTTATCGGGATGGAGGATCTTGTTGTAGAAGTCACGGGAGAACGAAGCGCCGAGGCAGATGAGAAGGCCGTTGCCGCTGGACATGGCCGCCGCCAGAACGGCAGTCACAACGATACCGGCAAAGATCGGGGACATGGTGCTCGAGACCGTGGAGGCGAAGATGCTGCCTGCCTCTGCACCAGGGTTCAGGAGGTTGCCGCTGACGCCGATGGCGGAAGCCATGGTGCCGACGAACATCGTAATGATACCGCCCCAGATGCAGCCCCAGCGCGCCGCATGGACGTCCTTGGCGGACTGATAACGCAGGAACGCGTCATAACTCACGCCGATCGAGACGAGCATCGGTGCAACTGCGTAGATGCACTTGGAAAGCAGGCCCTGCGGGATGATGGGAGTCAGGAACACGGTGGTGATGGGGTTGACGCCGGTCGCGCCGAGCTTGGTCAGTGCAACGATCGCAGCGACCGGGATACCGATCATGATGACCGCGATGTTGATGGTGTCGCCGACGACGACGGACCACATGCCGCCCATCGAAGCGTAGATCAGGATGATGACTGCGCAGACGACGACGCCGATCCAGAACGGGATGCCGAACGCCTGCAGGATGCTGCCGCAGGCAAGCAGCTGTGCAACGAAGATGCCGAGAAGACTCGGGACGTTGCTCAGCCATGCCCAGAAGCGCATGATCTTGTAGGAACCGAAACGGGCTTCAAAGTAGTCCATGGGGACGACGGCCTGTACGTCACGCATTCTCGGGGCAATGAAGATGCCGGCGAGGATACAGCCGAGGCCGCAGCCGAGGGAGTAGTACATGCCGGGCCAGACGCCGTGGTAGGTCGCGCCGTTCGTGGCACCGCCGACGACAACGCCTGCGCCGATCTGGACGGCTGCGATGGTACATGCGCACATCAGAGTGCCGAGTTTCCGGCCTGCTACGAGGAAGTCGCTGGCTTTCTTTGCCCGCTTCTGTGCCCAGAAGCCGACGCCGAGCAGCGCGCCGAGGTAAATGATCGCTATGATTGCAATTGATAGTCTAGGATCCATGGTTTGATCTCCTCTCTTACTTCACAGTTCAGATTCTGTTTCATACAGCTGGGTTTGCGGAGCGAATGGATAAGGATGATCGCCTGAGGATACGTTAATCCGGCTCATGTCCGGCGAACAGCTCTTTTGCAGCAGTGGCAAGGCCCGGGATCTGGCGGCTCGGGACTGCACTGATGGCAAAGCGGATCGCCTTCGCCAGCGGGATTACAAAGATGTTGCGTTCGGCCAGCTTGGCTGCGAGGCCTGCGGTGTCCTTGGCCGGGACGGTGATGAAGAAACCGGCCTGATACGGCAGATGGTAGAGACCGACTTCGTCCGCTTCCTTCAGGAAGACCTCGGCGCGCTTTGCAAGCATCCGGCTTGCTTCGTTGCGCTCACGGTCGATCTGCTCCTTGATCTCCGGATGCGTCATGATCTCCACGAGCATCTTCTGCACGCCGCGCGCGCCGTTGGACCACGTGGTACGGTTGGAGTAGGTGTTGACCTGCTCAAATTCGTCTGCGATCTGCTTGACCGTCGTCAGGCAGAACAGCGCGCCGCCGCGCATGCCGTAGACCGAGAAGGCCTTGGACATACTGAAGGCGATGGCCGTCAGGATGTTTTCGGGCATATCCTCGAAATACTTGAGGAAGTCGCGCGTCTCGTCCGGATCGCCGGCATAGTCGATATAGGCCATATCCCAGAGGATGATGATCTTCTTGCCGGTGTCCTTGGCGCAGGCGCGGAAGAAGTCGGTGACTTCCTTCCAGTCCTCGTCCGTCATGCTGTAGCCGGAGGGGTTATTGGCAGGTGTGTTGAAGATCGCCATGAGGCTGTCCTGCTTGGCGAGGATCTCCAGCGCCTTTTCCTTCATGCCGGCAATGTTGAACTTGTCGTTCTTGTCGAACATGTCGTACATGACCCATTTGCGGTGGTACTCGGTCGCCATTTCGCGGTACGGGCCCCAGTGCCACGTCGGGATCAGGAAGCTTTCACCCTCATCGACGTAGTTATAGATCATATGGCGGATACCGCCGCTGCCGCCCATGGTGGCGACGCCCGAGGTATACGTCCCGCGGGGCTGGTGGCCCTGGAAGACGAACTCCCTGGCCGCCTCGAGGAATGATGCAAGACCCTCAATGGGTGCATAGTCCATCAGCTCGTCTGCCGGGAGATTCCGGTAGACCTTTTCAACGGTCGGCAGCGACAAAAATTCGCCGTTGTCGTCCTTCAGAACGCCGAGCGTGGCGTCCACAACGTTTTCACGGCCGTATTTTGCGATGGCCGTTCCGGCATTGCCGGCGGAACTGAAGCTGGGATCGGGTTTGCCCTTGCCGAACGCATGGCGGGCTGTCATGGTAGATACAGTCATGTCCTTTTTCCTCCTCAGTCGATTTCATTTACGATCAGAGCGTCGACCGCGCAGACGCCCTCGCCTTCCGGATATACGAATACGGGGTTGAGATCCAGCTCCTTCAGCTCGTCACAGTGCGCGCAGGCATAGTCGCCGATTTTTACCATCATATCGGCCAGCGCGTCGATATCGCACGGCTTTGCGCCGCGGTAGCCAGTCAGGAGCTTGTAGCTCTTGAGCTTTTTCAGCATGCCGATCGCCTCGTCATGGTTCAAAGGCGCGGGATACAGGGCCGCATCCTTGAAGACCTCGACAAACACGCCGCCCATGCCGACCAGCAGCATCGGGCCGAACTGCTTGTCCTTGGTCACACCGATGATCATCTCGACACCTGCCGGCGCCATCTCCTGCACCAGAACGCCGTCCGTTTTTGCGCCCGGCTTCGTTCTGGCGACATTGGAAAGGATCTCCTGATAGGCCGCGGCAGCCTCGTCCGCCGAATGGATATTCAGCTTGACGCCGCCGGCGTCGGTCTTGTGGAGGATCTCGTCGGAGTTGATCTTCAAAACCAGCGGCTTTTTCATCCGCTCGGCCGCCGCGCGGGCTTCTTCCTCGCTGCGGGCGATGGTCTGCGCCGGAACGGGCACGCCGTAGGCCGCCATCTGCGCCTTGCTGTCGAACTCGGACAGCGCTGCGGTCTTGCCGCTGTGCTTCTTCGTCGGGACACAGGGCGTGAGTGTGCGCTTCGTCCAGTCATAGGCCGCGAAGTCGGCCAGCTGCTTCAGGCAGTTGAACGCGGTGCCCATGGAGGACATCAGCGGGACGCCCGCGTTCTCCAGGATCCGGCGGGATTCGCGGTAGCGGTAGCCCTCCAGAGACGGAATTGCGAGGACCGGCTTGGTGACGCCCTGCGCCTTCGCCTTCGCGATCGCGCCGCACAGCTCGTTCGTGGTGGCGTCGCCGTCCTTTTTGACGTTGGTGCCGATGGTGATCGCGCCGACCGCGTCGTCGGCCTGCAGCGCCTTGAGAATGCCGATTGTCTTCTCATCGTCATGGAACAAGCTGGTCGTTGCGTCCAGCGGGTTCTTGGCTGCGGCAAAGCCGGGGATGTATTTCTTGATCTCCTGCTTGGTCGCGTCGCTGATCTGCGCCAGCGCCACGCCGGTCTCCTCCGCTACGTCTGCGCTGAGCGTGGATTCACCACCGGAGAAGCTGATGACGGCGTATTCCTTCTTCTGCGGCAGATTGCCGCGCAGGACGCTCATCGTCTGCGCCAGACACATGAACTCCTCAAGCGTTTTGGCGGCGATGACGCCGTACTTTTCAAAAATGCTCTCAAACGCCTTGTTGGAACCGGCCATGCTGCCCGTGTGCGAGGCTGCCGCGATGGCGCCGATGGCGCTGCGGCCTGCCTTCAGGATGACGACCGGCTTGCGCATCTCCGCCGCCTTCTTAAGCGCATCGAGGAAGCGGGCCGGGTTGCGGACGCCCTCGAGATACAGGGCGACGACATGCACGCGCTCATCGAGAATGACGTATTCCAGAAAATCTTCCAGCGTGCAGATATTGCCGTTGCCGGAGGAGATGGCGTAGGAGACGTTAAAGAAGTCTGTATTGAGGATCTCAGCCGAGACGAAGCCGCTCTGCGCGATGATGGCGATGCCGTGGGCGTCGTCGTCAAGATCCCAGTGCGTATGGCCGCCCCACATATTGACCTTTTCGATGTTATTGATGAAGCCCATGCAGTTCGGGCCGAGCACGCACATGTCGTACTTTGCCGCGATGCGCTTGACTTCCTCTTCCAGCGCGCAGCCCTCTTCCGTTCCCTCTTCCGAGAAGCCGCTGGCGTAGATGACGGCCGCGCCGATGCCCTTTTCACCTGCCTCGGTCAGAAGACCGGGAATGGTCTTACAGGAGGTGCAGAGGACAACGCAGTCCACCGTTTCCGGCAGCGAGGTAATATTCGGCCAGCACTTTTTTCCGAACAGCTCCTCGCGCTTGGGATGTACAAAGTAGGCGCGGTCGGCGATCCTGCTGATCAGCGCGCCGTTGGCTGCCCCGCGCCCGAAGCCGGGCTTGTCCGTCACGCCGACAACGGCGATCGAGCGGGGCTTCATGAGTTTTTCCATGTTCATAAACGTCTGCTCCTTGTCCGCATCCTTGCTTTTGTCCGCACAGCCGGCGCTTTGTGTATCCGCCGGCTGTGCGGAGGCGCGCCTCCTCAGGCGTCTGCCGTTACAGCGTTCAGACCGGCGACGAATGCCGCCTCGTTCATGGCTGTATACTTTTCCTTGCCCTTATTGACGAAGATCTGCTTCAGGACTGCTTTCGCCTGCTCCACCGGGAACAAGCCACATTTCCCGATCAGCGCGCCAATGGCAACGATGTTTGCAGCCTTGGGGTTGTTCGCCTCCTGTGCCAGCGTCAGGCACGGCAGGCGGAAGACGTCGAATTTATCGCTGATCCCGGCATCGTCGGAGACGTTGTTGGTGTTGACGATCAGCAGACCGCCCTCTTTCAGATAAGCCGTATAGGCCAGAGACGGCTCGTTCATGGCCACCAGCGCATCCAGCTCCTCCATATCGGGGCCGCCGATCATGCCGTCTGCGTATTTGACCACGCTGTAGGCCTTGCCGCCGCGCATCGTGGGGCCGTAAGCGGGCATCCATGTTACGTTTTTCCCGTTTTCAAGCGCCATTTCCGCTACGATCAGACCGGCTGTCAGGACGCCCTGTCCGCCAAATCCTGCGAATACGATCTCCATGCTTATTTCCCCCTTCCCTTCAGCTCGCCCAGCGTGTAATAGGGCGCGACCTTGTCATTCATCCATTGGATCGACTTCTCCACGCTCATGCCCCAGTTGGTCGGGCACTGGCAGAGAACTTCGACCATCGAATAGCCTTCACCGTTGAGCTGCGCCTCGATCGCGTTTCTGACGTAGCCCTTCAGGCGGTTGATCTCCTTCGCACTGTGGACCGAGCCGCGCGCGACATAGGCAACATCGGGGAAGGTCGCGGCGAACTCCGGAACGCGGATCGGCATGCCGGTGAGGGCGGGATCACGGCCGTGGACGCTGGTCGTAGTGACCTGTCCGGGCATCGTGGTCCAGGACATCTGGCCGCCGGTCATGGCGAAGTTATTGTTGTTGATGATAAAAACGGTGATCGGCTCGTTGCGGTAGGCCGCGTTGAGCGTCTCGGCGAGGCCGATGACGTATGCGTCGCCGTCGCCCTGATAGGCAATGGAGAGAAGGTCCGGCCGTGCGACCTTGACGCCGGTCGCGGTGGCCGCGGCGCGGCCATGAGCGGTCTGGATCTTGTCGCCGTTCCAGCTGCCGTTCATGTTGCAGGAGCAGCCGACGCCAAGCGTCAGGATGGTCTTCTTTTCATAGCCCTTTTCCTCGATGACCTCGGCGATCAGACGGTTCAGAATGCCGTGTCCGCAGCCGGGACAGAAATGGTTGGGAATGCTCACCATGGTCGGTGTCTTTTTCACGACTGCCATATCAGTACACCTCCTTGTGTTCGCCGCTGACAATGCCCTCGAAGTACCGGACGATCTCCTTGGTCTTCGGGATCTTCTGACCGGAGAACAGGCCATAGACCGGGACATTTTCCTTGCACATCCGCTTGGCTGCCAGCGCGACGTCTTCGATCAGCTGTCCGTCGTCCGTGGATTCGACGGAGATAAAGCCCTTGACAGTATCCGGCACAGCCTTGAACGCTTCATACGGGAACGGCCACACGGTGATGGGCCGGATGAGGCCGACCTTATGGCCCTGCGCGCGCAGCTGGTCAACGGCGTTGCGGCTGGTTCTGGACGGAAGGCCGAAGGCAACGAACACGTAATCGGCGTCTTCAACCAGATAATTTTCCCAGCGCTGCTCGTTCTTCGTCATGGCCTGCACCTTTCTGCGAAGAGCGTCCGGCTTCTCCGGATTGTCGATGCGGCCATGCGGACGGTCGGTGCCGTCGAAGGTCCAGCCGAGGTCTTCCTTGCGCTCCTTGAACGGCGGGAACTCGACCGGCTCCATCATCTGTCCGAGGGCAGCCTCGGAGAGGATCTCAACGGGGTTTCTGTATTTTTCAGCGACGTCGAACGCGGTGTACATGAGGTCGACAGTCTCCTGAATGCTGTTGGGCGCAAACACGATCACGCGGTAATCGCCGTTGCCGCCGCCGCGCGTGTCGCGCAGGTAGTCGGTCTGGGAAGAGTCCAGCGTGCCGAGACCCGGGCCCCAGCGCTGCACGTTGACCATGACTGCGGGGAAATTATTGGCGCAGAGATACGCAATGCCTTCCTGCTTCAGCGAGAAGCCCGGACCGGACGAGCTGGTCATCGACCGCATGCCGCAGGCATAGGCGCCGAAGATCATGTAGACGGCCGCCATCTCATTTTCCGCCTGCAGGAAGCGGCGTCCAAGCTCCGGCATGCGCCAGGAGAGATATTCGCTGACCTCCGTCTGCGGGGTGATGGGATAACCGGCGTAGAACTCACAGCCGGCGCGCATTGCCGCCTCGGCAATGGCATGGTTCCCTTTCCACATCTTTTTCATCGTTCACTCACTCCCTTTCGCTTATTCGTAAAGCTCAAATACATTGTCGGGGCAAACCGTGTAGCAGATACCGCATTTGGTGCATTTTGACTCGTCGTTCTCTACAACGTCGTAGCCCTCCTTATTCAGGCTGCCGCTCAGCTTCAGCGCTTTGCTCGGACATGCCAGAATACAGTATCCACAGCTCTTGCAGCGATCCACATTCATATGCAGTGTCACCATGAAACCGTTCCCTCCTCAACTTGCTTGATCGTATTGTTATAATTATTTCATCACATCTGTTTGATTGAAATAATTATTTCATCCTCATGGTAACAGGTATTTCAGCAATTGTCAACAGGAAAACCAAATTTATTTTCTTGTTCTTAACATCATATGTGCATATTGTACAGTTCATTACGTTTCCATTTAGTGCTAACGACGTTTTGTGAAATTGAAATTTCATAATAACAAAAATCCCCGCAGGTGCAGTTCAATCCAGCACCCGCGGGGATTTCAGGCTTTATAAAGTTCAGGCGCGCTTCCGGGCGACGGTTTTCCGTGCCGCGTCTGCGATGGCCTGTGCATCAAGGCCGAATTTATGGCTGAGGTAGGCCGCGTCGCCGACCTCGCCGAACTGCTCCCGTACGCCGATGCGGTACATGGGCACCGGGCAGTGCTCCGCCAGAACGGCCGCGATTGCGCTGCCGAGGCCGCCATTTACCGAGTGGTTCTCCGCGGTCACGACCGCGCCGGTCTTCCCCGCGCTCGTGCAGACGAGCGCTTCATCGATCGGCTTGACGGTGAACATGTCGATGACCTCGGCCGAGATCCCGTCCGCGGCCAGCAGATCCGCGGCGGCCAGTGCCTGCGGCACTTCCACGCCGGAGGCGATCAGCGTCACGTCGCTGCCCTCGCGCAGGAGCTTGCCCATGCCGATCTCGAACGTCTCGTTTTCCGCGTAATAGGCTGTATTGCCCTTGCGCGGGAAACGGATATAGTACATGCCCCAGGTCTTTGCGCTCTGCTCCAGCACGAACTGCAGCAGCTGCGGCTCCGCGATATCCAGGATCGTCATCTGCGGATAGGCGCAGAACGTAGCCATGTCCTCAAACGGCATATGCGTGCCGCCGTTGGCCTCGGCCGTCACGCCGGGGTCGGAGCCGAGCACGCGCACGTTCGCGTGGTTGTAGCAGCCGGACAGGAAGACCTGATCCGTGCAGCGGCGCGAGGCGAACGTGCCGAAGCTGTGGACAAATGGGATCTTTCCGCGGATGGACATACCGGCAGCCGCGCCGACCATATTGGCCTCCATGATGCCGACGTCGAACGCCTGCTCCGGGAAGGCGGCAAACAGACCGTCCGTGCCGATCGCACCGGCAAGATCGCCTTCCAGATAGACAACCTCGCGGTTCTCCGTCATCAGCTTCTGCAGAGTTTTCGCAAGGACTTTTCGCAGCTCCAGTTCACTTTTTCGTACCGTCGTTCTCACAGGCCGAGCCTCCTTTCCTGCTCCTCCAGATCCGCAAGCGCGGCGGCATAATCCGCGGCGCTGACCTTGGGCGAATGGCAGTTCTTCATCGATGCGTACAGCTGGACACCCGCGCCCTTGACGGTATGCAGGATGACGGCGACCGGTTTGGTCTGCTCCTGCTTGGCCGCGAGGATGGCGTCATAGATTCTCTGTGTATCGTTGCCGTCCGCCACGTCGATGGTTTTGTAGCCGAACGCGGCAAATTTCGCGGCGATATCGCCCAGCGCGCAGACCTCGTCCGTCGTGCCGTCCAGCTGCTTGCCGTTCGCGTCGACGAAGGTGATGAGATGGTTCAGCTTCCGCTGTGCGGCGAACAGCACGCTCTCCCAGACCTGTCCTTCGTCCAGCTCGCCGTCGCCAAGGATGAGATAGGTGTAATTCTGCCGGCCGTCCAGCTTGTCCGCCAGCGCGGCGCCTGCGGCCAGAGATGCGCCCTGCCCCAGAGAGCCGGTCGTCATGTCGACGCCCGGCGTTTTCAGGCGATCCGTATGGCTGGGCAGGATCGTGCCGTTCTGATTGAGCGTATCGAGGATGTCCAGATCAAAGTAACCCTTCAGCGCCAGTGTGGCATACATGGCTGGGCCGGCATGGCCCTTGGAGATGACGATCACGTCCCGGTCCGGCATGGCCGGGTTTTTTGGATCCACATGCATCACGTCGTGATACAGAACAGCCAGCAGATCCGCGATAGACAGTGCGCCGCCGACATGGCCGTTGCCCTTCGCAGCGATGGCGCGCATGGTGTTTTTCCGGATCTGAATGGCAAAGGCGTCTGTCTGTTTCTTATCAAAGCCCATATGCAGCATTCCTTTCTTTGACTTCCTGCCGCGGCAGGTCCTGACAGACACATACGCCAAATACAGCAGTCTGTATTTGGCGTATGTGAGGGTCATAAATGTTCTGTTTTCCTATGCGGCTCAGCCGTCGGAGAGCTTCTTGCGGATCGTGCAGTCCATCGCAAGAACGAGGACGATGACGATGCCCTGGATGATATCCTGATAGTAGCTCGCGAGGCCGGCCATGTCCATGCCGGTGTTGATGGTCGCCATGGTGAGAACGCCGATGAGCGTGCCGAGCATCTTGCCGCGGCCGCCGTTGATGGAGGTACCGCCGATGACGACGCAGGCGATGGCATCCAGCTCATAGCCGCCGCCCATCAGGGCGTTTGCGGAGTTAAGACGGCCGATGAGGACGATGCCGCCGATGGCAGCGAACAGCGCGGACAGGACGGTAGCGATGATCTTCGTGGCAACGATGCGGACGCCGGAGACGCGGGCCGCTTCCTTGTTGCCGCCGATGGCGAGGATGTTTCTGCCGAGGGTGGTCTTCTCCTGCAGGAACCATGCAATGAGAAGGATGATGAGGAAGGTCAGCGAGGCGAACGGGAAGCCGATGCCGAAGCCGGACTTGCCGCCGATGACGGTGATGACCTTCGAAATGCCGGTGATGGACAGACCGCCGGTGATGAGCAGCGCGAGGCCGCTCAGGATGGTCTGGGTGCCGAGGGTAGCGATGAAGTCCGGGATGTCGACGATCGCAGTCAGGACGCCGTTGATGAGGCCGACGATCAGTGCGACGATCAGGCCAAGCAGGATCGCGACGCCCGCGCTCATGCCCGCGTTCGCATTCAGGTAGGACACGAAGCAGCCCGTGAAGCCGCAGACCGCGCTGACGGAAAGGTCAATGCCGCCGGTCATGATGACGAAGGTCTCGCCGATGGCGAGGATGCCGTAGACCGCGCACTGCTTCAGAAGGTTCATCACGCTCGCCCGCTGCAGGAACGTGGGGCTGACGATTGTCATGATGATAAACAGAGCCAGGAAGATCGCGATCGGGCTGAACCGCTGCAGTCTTGTCAGGCGCTTTACTCGTTTCATAGCAAGGTCATTCATGTTTTTCTCCTCCTGCGATAATACTCATAATTTCTTCCTGTGTGCAGCTGCGTGCATCAAATTCACCGGCAATGGTGCCGTCTCTGGCGACCAGAATGCGGTCGGAAATGCCAAGCAGTTCAGGAAGCTGTGAAGAAATCAAGATAACGGAATTGCCCTCAGCGGTCAGCTCGTTGATCGCATTGTACACGTCGATCTTCGCACCAACGTCGATGCCGCGGGTGGGGTCGTCCATAATAAACAACTTGCACTTTGCGCAAAGCAGTCTGGAGATAACGACCTTCTGCTGGTTGCCGCCGGAGAGCGACGACGCCAGATGCTGCACGGAAGCCGCCTTCAGGCGGAGCTTCTTTGCATAGATCTCAGATTCCGTGCGCTCCTTTTTCTGCAGGCGCACGATCTTGAAGCGTACAAAATCGTAGGCGTTGGACAGTGCGATGTTGCAGTAGATCGGCATATGCAGGAGCAGGCTGTGCTTTCTGTCCTTGGCCAGCATGCCGATGCCGCGGCGCAGGGATTTGTACGGTGCAGGCGACTCATACGGCTTGCCGAGGAAGGTCACGCTGCCTTCATCGATGCGCTTGAGGCCGAAGATCGCTTCGACGATCTCCGTCGTGCCGCTGCCGACCAGACCGGCCAGACCCAGCACCTCGCCCTTTTTGACCTTGAAGCTGACGTCATGGAAGTACTTGTAGTTTGTGAGGCCGTTCACTTCCATCAGCGCTTCGCCGTCGTCTTTGGTGTTGTATTCCTTCGGATAGAACTCGGTGATCTCACGGCCGACCATGCGGGTGATCATGTCGTGCTCTTCCACCTCTTTGATCGGCTTCGTTTCGCCGATGACCTCGCCGTCACGCAGGATCGAGACGCGGGAGCCGATGCGGAAGACTTCTTCGAGCTTGTGCGTGATAAAGATGAAGGAAATGCCCTCCTTCTGGAGGCCTTCAATAATTCCAAACAGGTTATCAACTTCCGTCTCAGTCAGCGCGGAAGTTGGTTCATCCAAAATCAAGAGCTTCGCGTTGCCGGACAGACCCTTTGCGATCTCGATCAGCTGCCGGACGCCGAGGCTGAGTGTCTCCACGACCGCGTCGATGCTCAGATTGCCGAGGCCGACACGCTCGAGGACGTTCTTTGCGCGCTTTCTGCACGCGCCCTTGTCAAGGACGTTCGTCTTGCCAAGGCAGTTCATATCGCCCATCAGGATATTTTCCATGACGGTCATGGTACCGACCAGCGCCAGCTCCTGATAGACCATGCTGATGCCGAGGTTCCGCGCGACCGACGGGCTTGTAATTTCGATCTCTTTCCCTTCCCAATAGATGCTGCCTGCATCCGCTGCCAAAGAGCCGGCGAGAATCTTCATGAGCGTAGACTTACCGGCGCCGTTTTCGCCGAGCAGCATATGGACTTCGCCTTTTTCAACAGTGAAGCTGACATCCTTCAAGGCATGCGTCGCACCGAACGACTTTCTGATGCCTTTCATCTCCAATACAGTATCACTCATATTCTTATCTCCTGAGATTTGACTTGGAAGTACATATTCCGCCGAAGCGGAATATGTACTTCCAGTATAAGGTATCCTATCGATTGCTCAGTACAGGCGCTTAGCCCTTGGCTTCTGCAACCATGCCAGCCCAGTCGATCGCGTCGAACTCGGGGTTCAGGAAGGATTCCGCGTTGCCTGCGTACAGGGTTCTCGGGCCGATGTCGATAAAGGACTCGCACTCGAGGCCGAGGCAGAGGCGGACAGCGGTCTCAACACCGTACCAGCCCCACTCGGGGAAGCCGTGCCAGGTCTCAGCAGTGATCTTGCCTGCAACGATGGTCGGGATGGTCTCCTTGGTGCCGTCGTTGCCGAAGACCATGACTTCGTCGGTCTTGCCGGCGTTCTCAACAGCAACGGTAGCAGCCATCTCGCTCTCGCCGCACATTGCGAAGAAAGCGTCGATGTCGTTGGCCTGCAGGATGTTCTCAGCAGCGGCCAGAGAGGTCGCGCGATCCCAGTCGCCGTTCAGGGTAGCAGCGATCTTGACGTTCGGGGACTGCGTAACAACATTAGTAAAGCCGTCGTTGCGCTCAATGGTGTAGATGGAGCCTTCAATGCCGGAGATGATGCCGACAGAGACGTCTTCGATCTGGCTGTAGTCGAAGTCCTTGTACAGGTTCTCCCACCACTCGAGGTTCAGCTTGGTGCCCGGTTCTACGTCGACCATTTCGCCGGTGCCCATGACGCCGGGGCCGCCGTAGTAGTCGAGGAATGCGTAACCGCTGACGGCGCCGGCCTGCTCATTGTCGAAACCGACAATGTAAGCGTCGATGCCTTCGGGAGCTTCAATGATGTTGAACAGAATCAGAGGAACGTTTGCCTGGTTGATCTCTTCAAAGACGTTGTGGCAGGCATCCTCGGAGCCGGGAGAGCAGAAGATGGCGTCGCAGCCCTGTGCGAGCAGGTTTTCGAGGTTGGTGACCTGAGATTCGTAGTTGGTCTCGTTGCCGGTCGGCTCAGCGCAGATCAGCTCGATGTCAAAAAGGCCGGACTCGTTGGCGGAAGCAACAGCCTTCTTCAGGTACTCTTCGCAGGACATAAAGACTTCCGTAACGTTGGGGGGCGCGTAGCCGAACTTCAACTTGATGACTTCCTGGGTATCGCTGGTATCAGCGGTATCGGCGGGAGCCTCAGCGGTGTCCGTCGTGGCAGTGTCAGCTGCCGGGGTCTCGGTCTTGTCGGTGGTGTCAGCAGCCGTGTCCTTGCTGGCGCAGCCAACAAGCATGCAAGCTACCATCGCCAGAGCAAGAAGCAGCGCGATGACTTTTTTGAACATTTTCATATCCTCCAATCATTATATATATATGTACGTCTTTACAGACGGCCATATCGGGTTGTGGGAAACTTGTTATTTTGTTGTTTTGGATCAGAATACACTCTTGACGAACTGCAGGGCGCCCTTGATATCCTCGTCGAGCTTCTTCTCGTCTGCATTGTCGGACAGATCACGCCAGACCTTGATGTCGGCGCCGACCTGGCCGCCTTCCTTGACGAACGGCTCCATGACGACGCAGCCGTCAAAGCCGATCTCACGCAGGGCCTCGCCGATCTCTTTCCATGCGATGTGGCCCTTGCCGGGAACCTTGCGGTTGGCTTCGCCGATGTGGAAGTGGCCGAGATACTTGCCGGCACAGAGGATGGCGTCGCGGAAGGTGTCCTCTTCGATGTTCATGTGGAAGGTATCGAGCAGGATCTTGACGTTCGGGCGGTCAACGTCCTTGGCAAAGGCGACAGCCTCGGCCGCGGTGTTGAGCAGCGGATGCTCGAAGCGGTTGACGACCTCGAGGTTCATCAGGATGTCATACTGTGCAGCATAGTCGGCCAGGATGCGGACGCTCTCGAGCGCATTGGCGCGCATGACGGGCTTGCTGAACTTCTGGGTGTAGTCGAACGGCCAGTAGGAATAGATGATGCCGCTCAGACGGTCGATGCCGGCGATGTGCATGTGGTCGAACAGGCGCTTGGCATAGGCAATGCCTGCTGCGCGGACCGCGGGATCCTCGGAGGAAACGTCACATTCCTTGGCAAAGCCAATGCAGCCGGTCAGCTTGACGCCGCAGCGTGCAGCTTCGTCCTTGAGTGCGATCAGCTGCTGCTCGTTCATCTCATACAGACCTGCGCCGCTGACCTCGAGAACATCAAAGCCGATGTCCGCAAACTTCTGGCAGTACCGCATGTAATCTGCGTCCCATTCTTTTTCCCAATAAGCGAAATATGCACCGAATTTCATGAAAAAGCCTCCTTCACAATTATAACGTGTTGTCGTTGCGATCTCAAATGCAGCTGTAGCCGCCGTCGATGACGACTCTGGAGCCGGTCATGTAGGCCGCCGCGTCGGACGCAAGGAACAATACCAGCGCGCCGACATCATCTGTCTGACCGAAGTGGCCCATCGGGGTCATGCTGCGCCACTGCTGGGCCAGATCCTCGACGAGCATTTCGGTCTCGATATAGCCGGGGCAGACGGCGTTCACACGGATGCCGTGCTCGGCCCATTCCACGGCCATGCCCTGCGTCATGGCGCACAGCGCAGCCTTGGACATGTTGTAGGTCAGCTGGCGCTGCGGGATGTTGACGACGAAGGCACTCATGGAAGAGACGGTGACGATGCTGCCCTTGATTTTGTTGGCGATCATGTGCTTGGCGACCGCGCCGCTCATGAAGAACGCACCTCTGACGTTTGTGTTCATCAGCTGGTCATAGGCCTCTTGCGTCACTTCCTCGGCGGGAGTATGATCGGTAATACCTGCGTTGTTGATCAGGACGTCAATCTTGCCGAAATCGCGGGCGACATCGGCAACAAAGCGTTCGATGTCGGCGCAGTTGGTGACGTCGGCGGTATAGAACTTGCAGTTAACGCCTTCGGCGCGGAACTTTTCGGCGGCAGCTTCACCGGCCTTGGTGTTTCTGCCGCAGATCGCAAGCGCCGCACCGGCCTGCGCGAAATTCTGCGCGATGGCAAGTCCGATCCCGCGGTAGCCGCCGGTGACAATGACGACCTTGCCCTTCTGGCTCAGCTTCTCATTGATGGATTTCATTTCAAAACTCCTCCGTTTTAAGAAATCACAAAAGACGTCATTTGCGATGGACGGTCTTTTCTGGTTTGATTCTTGGGCGTTTGCTGAATATTTTCGTTTTCTTTTGTTACCCGTTGTTTGATGTTCTTGTACGTTCCAAGCATCAGGGAAACAATTGAGAACCGCTGTCCGATTGACTGATTTCATTATAGTCATTCTCACAGAAAAATCAATAACATTTGCTGTTTGCTTGTACTTTTTGTTGAATTGCATCAATTCGCCGCACCTGTTTTGTCGAAAATGACAATTTCGTTTTTTCGCGAATCCAGCGTATTTTTTGGCGATTCTTCTGTGTTTTTGTGAACATGCATATGTTTTCCGGCATGTCCTATGCAGATTTTTGATATTCTGCGCGAAAGCTGTCCGTTTTTTCTGTCAGCCGCAGCGGGTTCCGGCTGCCATTGTTTCTTTCTATTTGTTTGTGAATTTTGCGTTTTATAAACGTTTGCTCAATTTTCTTTCATCAACGGCACGTTTGTTTCCACGACCGCCCGGTAGTTCGCATACGCGCGGCGATAGATCTCGACCGTCTTCGGGTCCGGCTCATATACACGCGTATCGAGCTGGGAGAAGCGGCCGCAGGCCTCCTGAATGCTGGAGAACGTGCCTGTTCCGACGCCCGCGACGATGCACGCGCCGAGGCACGCCTGCTCGCGCACGAGCGAGCGGCGGACCGGGCGGCCGAAGATATCCGCCTGCATCTGCAGCCAGAGCGGACTGTTGGAGCCGCCGCCCGAGGCAATGACGCCGGTGATGGGGATATTGTTTTCCTCAAAGATCTGCATGGAATCCTTCAGTGAGAATGTGATTCCCTCCATGACCGCGCGGATCATATGCCGCTTGTCATGTCCCAGCCGCAGTCCCCAGAACAGGCCGCTGGCCGACGGGTTCATGAGAGGCGTCCGCTCGCCGCTGAGATACGGCAGATACAGAAGGCCGTCGCTGCCCGGGGCGATCTGGGCAGCCATCTCGTTGATCTCGTCGTAGGACGGGTTCTCCAGGATCTTTGTCCGCAGCCATTTGAGCGACATGCCGGCGCAGAGCGTCGCGCCGAAGATCGTGTAGCCGCGGTTGATCGCGTGACCGAAGGTGTGGATGCGGAGCTGCGGGTCGTATTTGGCTTCCGCGGAATAGGCCGAGATCTGACCGCCCGTGCCGATGTTGCAGATGACGGTACCCTCGGTGATCTGGCCGTTGCCGACGCCCTGCGCAGGCTGGTCGGCGCTGCCGAATACGACAGGGATACCTTCCTTCAGGCCGGTCTGGGCCGCGCAGACGGCGGTCGTATGCCCGGCGATCTCCGTGGCCTCATGCACCGGCGGGAAGATCTCCCGGCGCAGGCCGAAGCGGTCGATGATCTCCCATGCCCAGTCGCGCCTGCTCGTCGCACCAAGGCAGGAGGCCGAGGCGTCGGACGCATCCGTGCCCACGCAGCCGGTCAGCTTCAGGCGGATAAAATCCTTCGGGAGCATGACGGACGCGATCCGGTCATACTTCTCCGGCTCGTGCTTCTTCACCCACAGCAGCGACGGGAACAGGAAGCCCGTAAACACGCGGTTGTGGAAGATCTCCTTCATTTCCGTGAACGTCATCTGCTGCGAGATCTCCGCAAGCTCCTGCTGCGAGCGCTGGTCCAGCCAGATCATCGCCGGGCGCACCGGGTCGCCGTTCGCGTCGACCGTGATCAGTCCGTGCATCTGCGCGGAAAGGCCGATGGCGCAGACAGCTGCATAGGCCTGCGGCAGCTGCGCGCGCAGCTCCTGCAGCGCCTCCACTGTCATCGCCCACCACGTCTCCGGGCGCTGCTCGGCATAGCCGAGCAGCGGGATGTCCACGCCGTACTCCCGCGCCGCCGTGCCGAGGACGCCGCTCTGCGGGTTGAGCAGCATCACCTTCACGCTGGAGGTCCCAAGATCAATGCCAAGGATCGTCTTTTCCGATACCGTTTCACGCTGATTCATTTGTACTTCCTTTCTCACCCTGCCCATCGGGTATTTTCGTATTCTATATTCTATCGTCATTAGACCATCGATCCTGTCGATTGTCAACGCAGGAATCTCCGCCGCTGCCAAACGCGTATCGTTACGCGGAGTTTTTTTCTGTTTTTTGCACAACTGTTTTTTCAATCTTTTTTCGCCAGTTTCCACAATTTACTCCGGAATATCCTTGATTCTTCCGTTTTTATTGCACACGTACTCCGCCGTTCGAATGCGGAAGCATGCATTCCGCCGAATTTTTATCCGGGGCTGGCCGTGTCTCTTGACATCCGTTTTTATCATTGATATACTGAGGTTGTTCTTGTTGTTTCTTTGTGATTACTGTTGATTTTCTTTGAACATCGGCCAGGTTCTTCCTGCCGCCGTAAAAAACAGGAGGATTGCTTATGAATCGTTTGTCTGGAAAAGTCTGCCTTGTCACCGGCGCCGCATCCGGTCTCGGCAACAGCATCGCGGAAAAGTTTGCCGAAGAGGGCGCGCGCATTGTCATTCTCGATCTGGCCAGAGAGGCGGGCGAAGCCGCTGCGGAGGCGCTGCGCGCGAAGGGCGCGGAGTGCCTGTACCTCTATACAAATGTCACGAGCGCGGAAGACTGGTCCGCAGCGATTGCCGCCGTTCTTGAAAAATTCGGCCGCATCGACGTGCTGGTCAACAACACCGGCATTTTCAAGGAGGGCGACGCCCTGCAGGCCAGCGAAGCAGATTTCTGCAAGATCATGAGCATCAACACGACCGGTACCTTCCTCGGCATGCAGGCCGTTCTGCCGCAGATGGTCGCGCAGAAGAGCGGCTCCATCGTCAATATTGCTTCCGAGGCCGGTCTTATCGCCATCCCCGGCCAAATCGCCTATAACACATCCAAGGCGGCCATCATCATGATGACCAAGAGCGTCGCCGTCGACTTTGCCACGCGCGGCGTCCGCGCCAACTGCCTCTGCCCAGGCCGGATGCATACCGCGCTCGTGCAGCGCATTCTGGACGCGGCCCCGGACTATGACGTGCAGTACAAGCTGATGTCGGAGGACCGGCCGCTCAAGCGGATGGGCCGCCCGGAGGAGGTCGCCATGGGTGCGGTCTACCTCGCCAGCGACGAATCGCCGTATGCCACCGGCAGCGTCCTGAGCATCGACGGCGCATACGCCTGCGTCTGAGGCACACACAGATAAAAGGAAAACGCCGCGCACCATTCGGTGCGCGGCGTCTTTGTTTATGTTATGCTCAGCCCTCTTCGATAGCTGCCAGACGGTCGTAGAAGCTGTGCAGCTCGGGGATAAATTCCTTATAGAGCGCCTTATACTTCTGGTACGTCGTGTAGCGCTTTTCATCCGGACGGAAGACGTCCTTGACGGCGACGTGGGCGTGGGCGGTCTCCTTCATGTCGGGGAATGCGCCGATCGCGCTGCCGGCCAGAATGGCCGCGCCCCAGAGCGCACTGTCGCTGCGGTTGAGGCGTTCGAATGTCCGGCCGGTAACGTCGGCCAGGATCTGCGTCAGCATGGCGGATTTTGCGCCGCCGCCGATGATCTTGACGTGGTCAAGCTTGTACTCCGGATACTTGGCCGCGATGCGGTCGATGGAAATGCCGAGGTCATAGGCGTGGCTCTCCAGCAGGGCGCGGAAGAAGTGCGCCTTGGTGTGCATCAGCGTGTGGCCCATGAACATGCCCTTGAGGCTCGTATCCAGCGGGATCGCGCTGCCGCCGAGCAGGCCGATGGCCATCATGCCGCCGCTTCCGGCGGGCAGATTGGCCGCTTCCGCCTCGATGGCGCGGTAGCCCGCCTTGCGGTCAAGGCCGTCGGTCTTCACCATCTGGTCGATGAACCAGTCCTGAATGATGCCGGAGGCCTGACTGTATTTATGCGCGTAGAAGCTGCCGCGCTTGGCGGACGTGATGATGTCAAAATAGTGCTCTTCATTGTCCGGGCGGAAATCCTTGACCATGCAGCTGACTGCGCCGTAGGACGCGGCCTCGAGGATCATGTCGCCGAAGTCCAGAATACCGGCGCCGACACAGCCGCCGACCTTGTCGCCCGCGCCGGAGACCAGCGGGATCCCGGCGCGCAGGCCGGTCTGCTTTGCGATCTCCGCGTCCAGATAGCCGCAGATCGCGTCAGAGTCGACGATCTTCGGCAGATATCTGCGATCCATGCCGATATCGCCGCAGATCTCATCCGACCACTGCTTGTTCTTGATATCGCCCATGCCGGTCCACGTGACAAAGGAGCCGTCGATGCAGGCGTCCTCGATCGGGAGCTTGCCGAGCTTGCCGATCACGTAGCCGCTGATCATCAGATATTTTTCGATCTTTTTGGATTCCTCAGGAAATTCGTCGCGGAACCACTCGAATTTTGCGCTCATGAGCGGCGAGTTTGTTCCGCTGATGCTCATGAACTTGTCCGCGAGGCGCTGCTGCTGCCGCACCGCATACGGCATATAGCGCACGTCGAGCGAGCACGACCAGGTCGTGATATCGTTCCAGTCCTTGTCCACGCCCATGAACCCGGCCATCTGGCCGGTAAAGGCCATGGCCTCCACGTCGGCCGCGCGGTCACCGAGATTCTGCGCCGTCTTCGCCAGGCAGCGCACAACAGAGGCGAACAGCTCTTCGCCGTGCTGGATAAACATACCCGGCGCGGGCCGCTCATCCTTGACCGGCTCGCTGGCCTCTGCCAGGCAGGTGCCGTCCAGACTGTAGGCGCCCGTCTTGATGAGGCTCGTTCCGAGATCGACTGCGATCAGCAAAGTCTTTTCCTTCATATGGTTACTCCCCTTTTTCTGTATGCACACGCAATTTATAGGATACCGGTGCTGCCGGTCATTCTTCATCCGGAGCGTCCACGTGGACGAACTCGATCCGGCTGGTCGAGGGCTTTTCCTTCAGCTCCATTTCCAGATCCGCGTTGGAAATGATGACATCCATATCCTCGATCGGCGCGAAATAGGCAAAGGAGCTGTTTTCCAGCTTGCTCTTGTCTGCCAGCAGGACGACGCGGCTCGAGACCTCGATCATCTTATGCTTGATGCTCGCCACGTCGACGTTCGGCGTGCTCAGGCCGCGCTCCAGGCTCAGGCCATTGGTCGCGAGGAACAGCGTGTCGATATGCAGCCGCTCCAGCTCTTCGGTCACGAAGCTGCCAACCGTGCAGTGGAACTGCTTGCGGACAATGCCGCCCAGCAGGAAGACGTTGATATCACTGTTCTGCTCAAGGAACAGCGCGATCTCAACATCGTTGGTGACGACGGTCAGGTTATGGATGGAGGTCAGCATCGTGGCAAGCTCCATGGTTGTCGTGCCGGTATCGATGGCGATCGCATCGCCGGGGCGGATATACTGCAGCGCAGCCTTGGCGATCGCGGCCTTGGCCTCAATGTGGTGCGAACGCTTTTCGTTGGACGTCAGCTCGAATGCGGAATTGCCGACCATGATCGCACCGCCGTGGGTCCGCTTGAGCGCGCCCATGGCTTCCAGCTCCGTCAGATCCGTCCGGACAGTCGCCGGAGAGACGGAAAAGCGCTCGCACAGCGCGTTGACGGTCACTTTGCCCTCCCGCTGGACCAGCTCGCTGATCTCCTGCCGGCGAACCTCTGCAAAAAGGCTGTTCTGTCGTTTCGACATAATGATTGTTCTCCTTATGCGTCCCGCATGGGGACGGTAGTATGTAGTATGGCACAGGTTTTTTATCAGTGTTTTTCTTCGTTATTTATAATCCTATCAGATTTTTGTCTGCTTTACAACAACAAAAAAATATTTTTTCATTCTGTGCGTTCCGGGCCATTTTTTGAGGATTTCCGGTCTGTTATTTATAATAAGGGACGCAGCCGTCATTTTCACCATGTTTTGTCATTGATTTCTGTCTATTCTGCTGCGTGTCGCCTCTCCTTTTCTGGTGTTTTGCCCGCCGTGTCCCAAAATATTCGAAAATAAAACATCGTAAAATGAAAATAAACTATTGAAAACGGCAGTAAGATGTATTATAATAGCGACAGATTCAGGGAACCCATACACTACTTCATCAATTCTGAACAAGGAGAATGACTGATATGGAACAGAAGCTTCTTCGCGCCTGCCTCATCGGCTGCGGCAGAGCCGGTATGATCCACGCCCGCAACTACAAGAACAAGATCGAATCCGCCAGAATCGTGGCCGTCGTCGACGCCGTGGAAGACGCCGCAAAGGCAGCTGCCGCAGAGCTTGGCATCACCAAGTACTATACGGATTATCATGATATCCTCGGCGACAGCGAGATCGACGCCGTCATCGTTGTCGCTCCAACCAACCTGCACCGTGACATCGTTGTCGACTGCGCAGCCGCCGGCAAGCATATCTTCTGCGAAAAGCCGCTGGCCATGACCGTGGAAGAGTGCGATGATATGATCGCAGCCTGCGATAAGCACCATGTGAAGCTGCAGGTCGGCTTCATGCGCCGCTTCGACGCCAGCTTCCGTGAGGCCAAGCGTCTGGTCGACTCCGGCGCGATCGGCGATCTTGTCCAGATCCACTCCAACACCCGCGGCCCGAGTAAACCCCGCCCCTGGATGTACGACATCAAGAAGTCCAACGGCATTCTCGCCGAGGTCAACAGCCACGACATCGACGCCGTCCGCTGGATGGCAGGCAGCGATATCGAGACGGTCTACGCCGTCGCAGGCAACTTCCGCAACCCCGAGGCCCGCGAAAATTACCCCGATTACTATGACAGCGTCCTGATGAACGGCACGCTCAAGAATGGCGTTCACTTCTGCATCGACGGCGCAGCTTATGTCCAGTACGGCTACGACTCCAAGATGGAGATCATCGGCACCAAGGGCAAGATCAACGTCGGCCGCTCCGACAAGGAGTTTGTCCACTGCACCACCGTGGAAAACGGCACGAACACCCCGTTCATCAACAGCTGGATGACGCTGTTCATCGATGCCTATCTGGCAGAGGATACGTCCTTCGTCAACGCAGTTCTGAACGACACCCCGACCGAGGTCACCGGTTATGACGGCAGAATGGCTGTCGCAACGGTCGAAGCCGGCAACAAGTCCATCACGAACAAGGATATCGAAACGGTTAGATAACAGGAGGGTTACATACTATGCAGGCACTTCGTCTTTATGGTCCCAAGGACATCCGACTGGAAGAGGTCCCCATTCCCGAAATCAACGACGAGGAAATTCTTCTGAAGCCCGACGCGGCTGCGATCTGCGGCACCGACGTCCGTATGTGGCAGAACGGCCAGAACGGCGTGGACGCTGACCATCCGCTGATCCTCGGCCACGAGTTTGCCGGTACGATCGTCAAGGTCGGCAAGAAGGTCCCGTTCTACAAGGAAGGCATGCAGGTCGCCATGCAGCCGAACATCGGCTGCGGTATCTGCGACCGCTGCGTCGACGGCAAATTCCATCTGTGCGACAACTACCGCGCATTCGGCATCAACATGGACGGCGCGTTCGCCGAGTATGTCAAGATCCCGGCTGACGCTGTCACCCGCGGCAATCTGATGGTCCTGCCCGAGGGCGTCAGCCCTGCCGAGGCCGCCGTTACCGAGCCTCTGTCCTGCGCGTACAACGGCTTTACGAAGCTGTTTGTCAAGCCCGGCGAGTATGCCATGGTCGTCGGCGCAGGCCCCATCGGCTTCTGCCATGCCATGCTTCTGCATATGGCTGGTGCAGCCGTTCTGATGAACGATATTTCCGCCGAGCGTCTGGCCGATATCAAGTCCCGCCTGCCGTTCGTGGAGACCTACTGCGGCGATGATCTGCCCGGCTTCGTCAAGAAGTGGACCCGCGGCCGCGGACTGGACGTCGCTGTGACCGCCTGCCCGGTTCCCGCTGTTCAGGCTGCTGTTCTGCCGATGATGAACTACGGCGGCCGCGTGAACTTCTTCGGCGGCATCCCCGCTGCCAAGCAGCCTGTCGCCATCGACACCAACCAGATCCACTATCATGAGCTGTACGTGACCGGCTCGACGCGTTCCTCCATCGCGCAGTTCCGCAAGACGCTGGAGTTCGTTTCGCTCGGCCTGCTGAACGTCAACGCCATGATCACCAACCGCTATCCCCTGTCCGGCATTCTCGACGCGTTCGAAAACGCCCGTCAGGCCAAGGGGATCAAGCACGTCATCGAGTTCTGATTCAGATCATCCTCTTCATAAACCAGAGGCGCTGCCGGAAATCCGGCAGCGCCTCTGGTCTTTTTATTTGAGCAGTCCCTTGTCCGTTTTTTTGACATGGCGGAAGACCTCTTCGAAGCGGCCGAGCGCTTCGTCGATGATCTCCGGCGTGTCGGCCATGGAGGTATACAGGCGGCTGCCCGCCAGCGTGACGAGGCCGTTTGCCATATAGGCCGCGCCCATGCGCTCCATGGAATCCTTGCGCACATACATCATATCCTTGTGCTTCAGAAGGCCGACTGCCGATTTGAGGAACGACATGGATGAGAAATCAAAGCTCATCGCGCCCGTACACTCCAGATGCACGATAGAGCCCTGATTGTAGGCTACGAACGGCAGGCCGTAGGTCTTGAGCAGGGACTTGAGGCCGTCGCACAGACGGTCGCCCATCCGGCCCGCGATCTCGCAGGCGTTCGTCCGCTCGATCTCCTTGATGGCCGTATAGCCCGCCAGGCAGGACAGCGGGTTCGCCGCCAGCGTGCCGCCGACATACGCCCGGTGCTTTCCGGTAGCAAGTCCGGCCGCCATGAGCTGCGCGTATTCCTTCTTGCCGCCGACGCCGCCGGCCGCGGGATAGCCGCCGCCGACGATCTTGCCGAAGATGGTCAGATCCGGCACGACGTCAAAATAGCCCTGCGCGCCTGACAGCGCCACACGGAAGCCGGTAACGACCTCGTCAAAGATCATCAGCGCGCCGTATTTATCGCAGAGCGCGCGCACGCCCTTGTTGTATTCGTGTCCGATGGGCCGCGTGCCGCTCTCCGGGCCGACCGGCTCGACGATCACAGCTGCCGTACCGCCGCGCAGGCGGTTGCGGCGGAGCATGGATTCCAGCATGTTCAGGTCGTTCGGCCGGACCTCGTCGGTCGTGCCGTAGCAGCCGGACGGGATGCCGTGCGACTCGAGAAGTGCGCGGCTGCCGGGGATCTTCAGGCCGTAGACCATCTGGTCGGACCAGCCGTGGTACGCGCCGCCAATTTTGATGATGCGCTTTTTCCCGGTCGCGATGCGCGCGATACGAAGCGCGGCCATCACGGATTCCGTGCCGCTGCCGAGCATGCGGAACATCTCCACATTCGGCATGCAGGTGTGGATCTCGCGCGCGATCAGCAGCTCCGCCTCGTGCAGAAGGCCGGTCACGGGGCCGCAGGTGTTGAGCAGCTCCATGACCTTTTCGCGGATGGGCGGATAGTTGCTGCCGAGGATCGTCGGGCCGCCGGCCTGCAGGAAGTCGATATACCGGTTGCCGTCCTTATCGTACAGGTACGCGCCCTCCGCGCGGGCCATGCACATGGGGAACGGCTTGTTGAACGCCAGATTGTGCTGCACGCCGCCGGGGATATATTCCTTGGATTCCTCATAGACGGCGCGGGACGCTTTGCAGTGCTCATCGTAATAGCGCAGGATGACATCCTGATAATAGTCGTCCGAGACCTCCCAGATCGGCTGGCTGGTCAGCACCTTGAGCTGGGCGTTGATCTCGTTGGGGTCGTCCCAGCGGCTGATACCGCAGTTTTTCATTTCTGTTCCTCCTTTTTCGCAAGGTCATTTGTATCCATACTGCCGCGGAAGACCACAAATGTGTCAAACAGGTATTCCGTGGCAAAATTGAGCAGCATATTGAGGACTGTGACCAGATATTCGTTCCAGCCGCAGCTCTCCGCCAGCCAGTTGCCGAGAATGGTCGAGAGCGGCGTAAAGACGGCGTAATAGCCCAGCACCATCGCCATGGCCTTCGGCACGTTGTTGGCGCTCTTGAACGTGAATTTCCGGTTCAGCGTGAAGTTCCAGACGACCGACGCGATCAGCGCCAGCAGATAGCACGGCCAGTAGCTCCACCGGCACAGCTCGTTCAGCAGTGTGAACAGGCCGATCTGGATGATACCGGCCGAGGCGGAAAACAGGACGAACTTGACTGCCCGCAGCAGCTGCTTCTTTTTCTCTTTTTCCATCACTTTATCCTTTCTGTCTGGCATATTTTTTGGTGTATACAAGATGCATCAGCAGATCGTCAAATCCGCTGAGGTCTGCCCGGATGTCCAGCGCCTGCGCATGCAGCGCCGCTATGGCTGCCTTCTGCGCCAGAATGGCCAGCGCCTCCGTGTCGTCTTCATCCTTTCCGCAGACGATCGCACCGACGCCGGGAATGAGCGCCGCGCCCGTCTTCCGGACGGCTTCCGCCGCGGCGGCTGCCCGGCACGGCACAGCCGGGAGCTGCCTTCCGATCATCTGTGCCATATCGTCCAGCTGCGCCGAAAGCGGCGTTCCGGATGCGGCGAGCGTCAGAAGCTCCTTCGTCGTGACGGCCTGCGCAAGCGGGCAGGTCATGCGAATCTTCTGCAGGAGCGGCCGGAGTTTTTCCTCCGGAAGCGCTGCTTCCTCGGTGCAGACGCCTCGCCAGCACCGGCGGCACACGCGTTCGAGAAGTCTGGCCCGCTCGAGTGCCTGCCGCTGTGACGCGCCGCAGATCAGCGCGCCGTGGTGCGCCATCAGGATGGTCTGCGCGCCGGTCTGCAGGGCGCGGCGGATGGCGTTATGAAGCGCCTTCGTTCCGGGCAGGCCGTAGGCTGCGGCGGCGACGCCGCCGAGCTGCTCGCGTTCCTCGCTCGTCAGCTCCAGCTCGCGCCCACCGGCAAGACCGAGCGCCGAGGCATAGGTCTGGTGCGTGTGGATCACGAACTGCACATCCGGGAAGCAGGCATAGGCCGCCGCGTGCGCCCCGCGCTCGCCGGAGGGCTTATGCGGCCCCTCCCAGTTCCCGGTCCGCAGATCGCAGCAGGCAATATCCTGCGGCGTGAGCTTTTTATAGTCCATGCCGCTCGGGGTGATCAGGTATCGGTCTTCGTCCAATCGGCAGCTGACGTTGCCCCATGTTCTTGCGACGAGGCCTTCTTCCAGCAGGAGCCGCCCGGTCGTGACGACAAGCTCCTGCAGTACGCTCTGTTCCATGGTATCTCCTCCTACTGCCGGTTCAGCAGTGCAAAATTCTTCTGGTTTGAGGCATACAGCCGCTTGAATACTGTGTAATTGCGCTCGTATACGGCGCGGTTTGTTTCATCCGGCGTATAGCAGCCGCTGACGCGCACGAGTTGTCCGGCCTGCGTGAGATCTTTGATCTCGCCGCTTCCGACGGCGGCGAGCATGGCCGCGCCGATAGCGCCGACGTCCTTGGTATTCTCCACCGTCTCTACCGTGCGGCCCGTAATATCGCTGAGCATCTGACATGTCACCGCGGACAGCGCGCCGCCGCCGACAAAGCGGATGGTCTGCGGGATCCTGACCTTCTTCTGCTGGCATTCGAGCATCCAGCGAAGATGATAGCAGATCCCCTCCAGCACGGCGCGCAGCATCTGCGCCTTGCCGGTCTCCAGCCGGATATTGAAGAACATGCCGGCTGCCGCCGCATCCTCGAACGGACAGCGGTTGCCGTGCAGCCACGGCGTGAAGATCACGCCGCCTGCGCCGGGCGCTACCTTTGCCACGGTATCGGACATGTAATCGTACAGGCTTTCATAGACCGTTTCCGCGCTTTCTGCCACGTCGATCTTGGACAGGTAGACATTGACCTCGTCCAGGACCAGATGATCTCTGACCCATTCGAAGCATTTCCCGGCGGTCTCCATTTCGGCGAAGTAGTTATATTTCCCCGCTTCCGCGCTGACGATCCCGGCGATCATGGCGATGATATCGACCGCCTGATGATCCATCAATGTGCCGACCCAGCCGGACGTGCCCGAGTAGATATGCGTGCTCCCGATCTGCGTGCAGCCTGCGCCAAGGCCGATGAGCGTCGCGTCACCGCCGCCGCCATAGACCTTTGTGCCCGGCGCAAGGCCAAGCTCCTGCGCAGCCGTCGGCGTCAGGGCACCTGCCACGTCGGTGCAGGCGATCAGGCGCGGCAGATGCCGCGGGTCGACTCCGTACATGCGGCACAGGCGTTCGTTCCAGCCGGTATGGCCGGGACGGGTGTCATAGAGAAACGTAGAATACGCGCTGTCATACGTCATGACAAATTCGCCCGTACAGCGGGCGATCAGGTATTCCTTGACGTCGAGCCATTTATGGACCCTTGCAAAGATCTCCGGCTCGTGCGCCTGCACCCATTTATATTTCCAGAGCGGATCCTTGACGCTGGTGGACGCCGCATGCGTCGCAGCGAGGCTCTGCAGGAGCATCCGGATATTGACGCCGGAGATCGTCAGGCCGTGGGTCTGACAGGCGCGGAACTCCGCGCCCGCGCGCTGATCCATATAGCTCATCGGGCGTCGCAGCGCGCGGCCTGTCTCATCGACGAGGACAAGCCCCTGCATCTGCGAACAAAAGGAAATGCCGCTCACCTGCTCCGGCCGGACGGCCGTCTTCTGAAAGACGGCATGCGTAGTCCGGCACATGGCGTCCCACCAGGCGTCGGCGTCCTGCTCTGCGCCGCCGTTTTCCAGAATGTACAGCTCATAGCCCGCGTAGGCGCTGGCCTCCATCCGGATCTCCGCATCCACGCAGAACAGGCAGGTCTTGACGCCGGTCGTCCCAAAATCATATGCGATGATATACTGCACCCGTTATCCCTCCCCTTTCATTGCGCCAAGCACAAAGCGCGTCAGAGCGCCTGCAAGCTTCCGGTCATCCTGTGCGGTGTCCTTGCCACAGAAGATCTCCATCCGTTCCCGATAGTATTCACAGCTGCAGGAGAACTGCAGCATCATCAGGAGGTTATCAAAGAAAAACGCGAACAGCTCCGGCGCAACCGCGTTCGTAAGCTCGTCCTGCTGCTGTGCGTCGGAAAAAAGCGCGGTATAGAGAGCAGCCGTCTTCTGTTCGATCTCGCGGGCCAGCATCGGAGCAAATTTCCGGCAGCTGCCGGCTGTGATCTCGTTATACATGGCGTTATAGCTGGCATGCTGCCGCGACTGCGTGATGAGCGCTGTGATGAGGCGGCGGACACGGTCCTCCATGCTGCCTCCCGCGGCGGCCACCTCGTGCAGGGTCTGATCGAGCAGGTCGAGAGAATGGCGCACGCAGGCAAGAAAAAACGCCTCTTTATCGCCAAAGTATTTATAGATCACGCCTACGCTGACGCCGGCCTTTTTTGCCACGTCCGCAACGGACGCGGGCTGAAAGCCGCAGCGGGCAAATTCTTCGATCCCGGCCTCCAGAATCGCTTCCAGCGCCGTCTCGTCCAGTTTCTTATACATGCGGCCTCCCGTCTGACGTGAACAGTCATTCACGTCAATTCCAATATAGATCCGGCTGACCGGGAAGTCAACCGGAAGCGGAATTTTTTGGTGAAAGTGCCGAATTTCTGCCCGCCGGGATACAGAAAACGGGCCGCGGCACTGCCGCAGCCCGGGGGAAACTTATTCGACGTCGAGAATGACCTTCTGCATGGTATCGCGGTTCTTTTCGATGTGGTGGTAGGCGTCCGCGACCGTTTCCAGCGGGAAATGCGCCGTGATGAGCTTGGCCAGGTCGACCTTCTTCTCCGCGACGAGGCGGATCGCGTCCAGATAGTCCTCATGGACATACATGAGCGTGCCGACGACATTATATTCGCGGTCCTGCACGTTGGGCAGATTGACCTCCGGGTTCTTGCCGTAGACGGCGACGATGACGATGGTAATGCCCTTGCGTGCAAAGTCCAGCGCCTGATTGAGTGCGCCCGCGTTTGCGCTGCACTCATAGATGGCGTCGACGCCGTCTTCGCCGTAGGCCTTGAGGATCTCGTCCGCGAGATTCTGCTTGGACACGTCGACGCAGTAGTCCGCGCCGCATTCCTTGGCCATCTGCAGCTTGAAGGCGGATACGTCGGAGACCATGACGGACGCCGCGCCCAGGCCCTTGGCGCTCTGCGCCACGACGTTGCCGATCGTACCGGCGCCAATGACGAGGATCTTCTTGCCCTTGACGTCAGCCAGACCGCGCTTGACCGCGTGAACACCGACGGCCAGCGGCTCAATGACGGTGCCGACCGCATAGTCGACGTTCTCCGGCAGCTCATACAGGAGATTGGCGTCTACCGCGAAATAGTCCGAGCTTGCGCCGGTGCACTGGCAGCCGATGACCTCGAGCTTTTTGCAGATATTGAATCTGCCGGTCTTGCAGAGATAGCACTCGCCGCAGACCTTCTGCGGGCGCATGACGACGCGCATGCCCGGCTTGAGGTTCGTGACGTTCTTGCCGATCTTCACGACGTCGCCCGCAGCCTCGTGGCCCATGACGATCGGGCAGCTGATGAAGGGGTGCTTTCCGTAATACGCATGGATATCCGAGCCGCAAATGCCGACCGCGCGCACGCGGATGAGCGCCTGATCGTCCGTAATTTCCGGAATCGGAACCTCTCGAATCTCAAAACTCTCCGGTTTTACCAATACAGCCTGTTTCATAACGTATCCCTTTCTTTTTATTCATTCTTTACAAATTCCGCCCAGCGGCGTGTTTCTTTTCTATCTCTATTTATAACATTATTATCTTTTGATGTCAATTATCTTTTCTTATTATTGTTTGCTTTTGTTCGTTCCCATGTATTTTATCTCTGGACAATCGGGCGTGCGCGGTGCTATGATAAATAAAATCTGAACCTCCGGCGGGCCGCCGTCCGGCGCTGCCGCCGCCTGATACTATCATGCTTTACAATCAACAAAATCCCCACGGCGGCGATGTGTACGCCGCCCCGATCCTTCTCGACTTTTCCGCAAATATCAATCCCTTCGGTACGCCGCCCGCTGTTCTGGAAGCGATGCAGCGCGCGCTGCCGCTGGTGCGGCAGTATCCCGATCCCTATTGCCGGGCGCTGCAGGCCGCCATCGCCGCGCACGAGAACGTGCAGCCGTCGGACGTGCTCTGCGGAAGCGGCGCGGCAGAGCTGATCTATGCGTTCTGCGACGCGATCCGTGCCGGGGTCGGGCTGACACTTGCGCCGACCTTCTCGGAGTACGCCGCGGCCTTCGGCCACTTTGGCGGGCAGATGCTGTATTTCCCGCTCCGCCGGGAAGACAGCTTCCTGCCGCAGAGCACGCTGCTGCAGATGCTGGAAGCGCGATGCCCGGACGTTCTGTTTCTCTGCACGCCGAACAATCCGACCGGGCAGCTGTTCCCGCAGGCGCTGCTGCGCGACGTTCTGGCGCTGTGCCGCCGGAAGAACATCCGGGTGCTGCTGGACGAGTGCTTTCTTGACTTTACGGACGGGCAGAGCATGAAGGACATGCTGCAGGACTATCCGCAGCTGCTGATCCTCAAGGCGTTCACCAAGAGCTACGCGCTGGCGGGCGTCCGGCTGGGCTACTGCCTGAGCGCGGATCACGCGCTTCTGGAACGGATGGCCGCCGGTGTCCAGCCGTGGAACGTCTCCGTTCTGGCGCAGAGTGCAGGCGTGGCCGCCCTGCAGCAGACGCAGTTTCTGCAGCAAACGCGGGCCTATCTGCCGCCGCAGCGGGCGTATCTGCAGAAGGTGCTTGTCGAAGCGGGCTGCTGGGTCTGCCCGTCGGATGCCAATTATCTGCTCTTTCAGGGGCCGGTCGGGCTGGACGAGGCGCTGCGCAAAGAGAAGATCGCCATCCGCAGCTGCGCCAACTATCCGGGACTTGGCCCGGGCTGGTACCGGATCGCCGTCCGCCTGCAGGCGGAAAACGAAGCGTTTGCCGCCGCGCTGCAGCGGTGCATGTAAGCAATAACAACAGCCGCGCTGCATCTGCAGCGCGGCTGTTGCTGTTATTATTTGATCGTTTCGCTGTTGTTCAGGACAGATGCGCTGTAAAGGAACAGCACGTCCTGATCCTCGAAGCTGAGCCAGTTCCCGAGGCGCTCCGGGGGAAGATAGCGGATATCGACGAGCGTGATCTTTGCGTAGCCCTCCGCAAGGAGCGGCGCGATGCTGCTGCCGAAGGAATCGCGGAAGATGACAAGCTCTCGCGCACCTTCGGCAGACGGATCGGTGATCGTCAGAAGCGCTCTGGAGCCGGAGAGGAAGACCGCGTAGGGGTCCTCCCCTTTCAGCTCGTCCAGCGCATATACCGGGCCTTCCGTGCCCGTCTCATAGTCATAGACGGTGCAGGCCTGCAGGTTTTTGTTCGTCAGATAGGAAAGCGTATCCGGCTGCATCGGCAGGGCGGACTGGCCGGAATAGACGCCATAGAACGGCGTATCGGACGTGACGGTCTCATAGCTTTGTGTGAGCGTGACGCCCATGCTGTCCGCCAGCAGCCTTGCCGCAGGCAGGAGCGCCTCCTGCCGCCAGTGCAGGTCGGTCTTATAGAAGCAGTCCAGCCCCAGCGCGGGCGTCAGATCGATATACGAGGCATACGGCATGCCCTGCTGCACGGCAGTCTGCAGGGCCGAAAAGTCCATCGCCGGATAGCCGTGCTCCTGCGCCAGATACTGCCCCTTATCCGGGATGACGGCAGAATAGATCTTCACGTCCGTCCCGGCAAGATAGCTGTCATAGACGCGCCGGAAGCTGTCCAGCGCGTGCCGGACAGAATCGTCATTCAGCGGGTAATCGAGCTTGGCCGCATAGCCGTCCGTAAGATAGATCCCGTGGCTGTCCTTCTTCCCGAGAAGGCCAGTCGCGGTCAGGGCACGCAGCTGCCGGAAGCGCTCGCGCAGTGGAAACTGGTCGAGCGTGTAGGATTCAAACTGTGTCATGAAGCTCCCGCTCCACACCGACACGGCCGTCAGCTCCGGCTTCTGCGCCAGCTTCCGCCGTTCGCTTTCCGAGATATCCGCATCCGGCTTTACGATCCCCCAGAGAAGGAATACGAGCAGGAAGGCCGCCGGAAGGAATACAACAAGGACATTCTTTCGTTTTTCCATCGCAGCCTCCTAAAACCGGAAATACAAAAACGGATTGAACGAGCCGTCCACCAGAAATGCCGTGCAGACGGCGAGCAGCGCCAGCAGAAACACCGGCTCCAGCACCGCGAGGACGTTCGCGCCGTGCCGCTTTGCGGCAAGTGCGGCGGCCAGCCGCTGCGGAAGCGGCGTCGCTCCGACTGCGGCCAGAAGCAGGAGCCACGCGTTGCTGCGCAGCTGATAGAGGCTCTCCGCGCTGACCACCGGAAGACCTCCGGCGAAGAACATGGCACGGATAGACGCCGCGGCGGCGTTCAGGCTCTCCGCGTCAAACAGCACAAAGCCAAGCAGCACGAAAAACAGCACATAGACATGCCCCAGCGCGCGCCGCTTTTCAAGCTTCGGCAGCAACCACAGCTTTTCTATTGTCAGCAGGACTGCAAACAGAAGTCCCCACAGAACGAAGTTCCACGCGGCCCCGTGCCACAAGCCCGTGGCGAGCCAGACGAGCAGGATATTCAGCAGCTGCCGCGCTCTCCCCTTCCGGTTTCCGCCCAGCGGGATATAGAGGTAGTCGCGGAACCACGAACCGAGCGAAATATGCCAGCGCCGCCAGAACTCTGTGATGCTTCCGGCGCAGTACGGGTGGTCAAAGTTTTCCGGGAACCGGAAGCCGAGGATCCGCCCGAGGCCGATGGCCATATCGCTGTAGCCGGAAAAATCATAATAGATCTGCAGCATGAAGGCTGCGGCGCCCAGCCAGTAATAGAGCACGGACAGGTCGGTCGACGCGTGAAAGGACGCGGCAAGCTCGCCAAGTAAATTGGCAAACAGGATCTTCTTTGACAGCCCCAGTACGAACCGGCGCACGCCGTATGCTGCGTCCGGCAGGCTGTGCCTGCGCGACTGCAGCTGCCCGGCGACGTCCGCATAGCGGACGATCGGCCCGGCGATCAGCTGCGGGAACATGGCGATATAGGCCGCCAGGTCGATCAGATTCCGCTGGGCCGGGACCGTCCCGCGGTAGACGTCGACAGCGTAACTGAGGATCTGGAAGGTATAAAAGCTGATGCCGATCGGAAGCGTGATCCGCAGGAGCGGAACGGAAAGGCCCGTCAGCGCGTTCAGATTGGCGATCATGAAATCCGCGTATTTGAAATATGCCAGCATCCCGAGGCTCAGCAGCACGGAAATGGTCAAAAACACGCGGGCAGGCTTTTTGCCGCGGAAGCGTTCGATCAGAAGGCCAAACACATAGCCCTGCAGGATCGACGCCGCCATGACCGGCAGATACCGCGGCTCGCCCCAGCCATAGAAGACGAGGCTTGCCAGAAGCAGCACGCTGTTTTTCAGTTTTCCGGGGACTGCGAAATAGACGAGCAGAACGGCGGGCAGAAAATAAAATAAGAATGGAACACTGGAAAACAGCATGGCAGCCTCACAGATTTTTGATCATGGATTTACGCGATAGGGTCGTCACTGAGGATCGTGGTCTGCGGGTAGACCTCCTGCAGCTTGTCACGGAAGGTATTGACCAGATCCTCTGCGCCGTATACCTCGATCAGATAGCTGCCGACGCCGGCAATGACCAGCTTGTCCGGGAAGCCGCACATCCACTGCTTTGCCATGATGTAGTCCTTGACATCCTTCGCGGCGGTTTCCAGCTCGCCGGCGTCCTTCAGGCGCAGCGCGCCGCAGGTGAAGGTATTGCCATTCATCATGTGTGTCAAAGATGCCGCATCATCCGCCTTTTCCACGTCTGCGGCGGGAATGCTCAGCAGATATTCCACACTGGAAGGATCGTCAAGCCCGACCTTACCGGGCGCGCCGTCCGTCATATTTTCCTCAGAATAGTCGCCGCCGGCCGCGGGGAACTTTTCATCCTCGGTGTAGCTGGCCCAGACGGTGTTCAAAAGCGTCAGCGCGTCGGCGATGGTATCTTCCTCCGATGCAGGCGGGTTTGTGTCCTCCGTCTTCGCGGCACAGGCCGCCAGCGAAAGGAGCATGACGCCGGCCAGAAGAAATGCGATCAGTTTTTTCATTTGTTTGTCCTCCAAACGGGTAGTTTTCGCGGGTGCTTTCCCGCGCTGTCTTCAAAGACGCAGCAAACCGATTCCGGTTGCGCTTATTTTAATAAAAAAATGTAAACAGTTTATGAACGCAGCCGTTTTTTCCGCATCTTCGTTTTCCCTGCCGGAACCGGAAAAGAAAACCTTGACAAACCGCCGAATCATGGTATAATACATGTGTTTCGGGCCTGTAGCTCAGCTGGGAGAGCGTTCGGTTCGCATCCGAGAGGTCGAGAGTTCGAGTCTCTTCAGGTCCACCATAAGTCCACCGTAATTTTGATAGAATTACGGTGGACTTTTTCTATGCCTGAAAACCGCTTGAAATCAAGGCTTTTGCCATTTTTGAGCATGAACGAACCCCGTCACAGAGCGTTTCTGCGACGGGGTTTTGTGCGGTTTATGGCGATTGAGGCTGTCTGTGCCGTTGTAATCGTTAAACGGCTGGGGTAATCGTTAAATCACAGGGGTAATCGTTAAACTGATGTTGTACGCTTTCTCAAGCTGCAATAACAACTGCATTATCTTTAACTTTGGTAATCGCAGCCATAATTTCCATCTGCATCTTTTTATCAAACAACCTGGTAAAGCTTAGAGGCTTATCGAACGGAGGCTTGGTAAGCATAGTGACACTATCCATATATCCGTTCTGCTCAATAGCTGCAATCTTATCTTTTATAGAACAACATTATCCGGAAAATATTACTCTTTCTAATATTGCTGAAATTGTAAATATCGGTGAAAGAGAAACCCTTGATGCTGAGGATATCCCAGCAATACTTGCTATCCCTGATACCTTATTCTTTCAACCAGCGTTTCCTTTTTCAGATTACTGCTT